>Ga0080013_1000261_pt1 | contig 74860 bp, 95 predicted proteins | sample ETNvirenome_6_85_FD_69236 | JGI IMG/M metagenome (GOLD analysis project Ga0080013, IMG submission 69236) | Marine viral communities from the Pacific Ocean - ETNP_6_85 (SPADES assembly) (version 2) | ecosystem: Environmental > Aquatic > Marine > Oceanic | place: Pacific Ocean | collected 2013-06-19
CATCTTGGCCATCAGGTCTTCCATCTTATCAAGGCGCTTCTCTATACCCTCGATCTTCAGATCAACCACCTCTTGCTTGCCCGACTTGGACTCAAGGACAACGACGCGCTTACTGAGGTCTTCGGTGTCCTGGGCAGCAGATTCAAGTGATGCAAACGAGATGCCCGCCGCAAAGACGAGGGTGACGCCGGGGACTAACCAATCTTTCATATTCATCTTCCCGCTCCTGAACTGTAGTAGTAGGTAGACCCTAACCCAACCGTGACGATTCCGACAATTGCTATCGTTTCCACCCTGCCAAGCCAACGCTGAGTAGATGGGCGATCCATCCATGGTTTTGGTTTTAGCTCATCCTCTAATCTATCTTTGTACCAATCACGTTCCATTTCAAGTGACGAGATCTTTATGTTTGCTATTTTATAAGCACCAACGCCCCATTTCTCAGTAGCCAAAAGGTCTGCATAGTCTGAAAGCGGGACAGCCACCGCAGAGCAACGGGCAAAAGAAACATCAGCAGACAGTTCAGCAGGTAGTGGCCGCCCCTTGGTCAGCGCTAAATTTTTAGAACACTGGCCCGCAATTGGTTTAGGGGGCTCAGGTCGTTCAGGCAAATCAGCAAGCGCTAGTGATGATAGTAAAAGCCAAAGCATTATCGTTTTCGAGCATTGCCAAGATCAGCCAGATCAGATGCGGCAGAGTCACCATCAAGGGCTTTATCTATGACGGTAAGATCCTCCTTTAGAGAATCGTTTATTTGCTGTGTAGCAACATCAGCAGCCGGATTGTCGGGCGCACTAATGGTCTGTATTTTTTTCTTTCTCTTTCCTAAAGCAAGAGCAATGAGGCCGACAAGTACAGCGCTCAGTATTGCCCCGAAACTAGACATTCTTCTTGGCGGCAGGCTTCTTGGCGGCAGGCTTCTTGGCGGCAGGCTTCTTGGCGGCAGGCTTGGCCGGGGACTTCAGCGCCTCAATCTCTGCCTGTAGCTTTCCAACCACATACAAAAGATCCTTAATCGCTTTTGTTTTATTGCCAGTTCTGGAGCTATATTCTGTTTGTGCTCTTGAAATAATATCGTCGTACATGTTTCACCTATGTGGTTAGAATGGTTACCTTAACATCGGAAGTGGGGGATACATCACCGGCAACAGGGGCGGTCGTTACAGCCCACAGGCTCAGGCCAGTGCCAAACGCCCAGCCACCGGATATGACGTATGTCGTCTTTTTTCCTATCGGGGCGTACAGGACCATCTCTGGCGTAGACCCGCTGCCGCCCCCACCGGTAACGCCCGTATCAGCGTCAATGAGTTTTAGGTAGCAACCAGGCTCTGCCGTAGTCGCCGCACCAGCCGTTGCGTCTATCTCGATCATGTAAACAGACCCGGTGGTTCCGGTAAGGTCAACCTCGGCAGTAGTATCAGCCGCAAGGTCTATTACGATCTTGTTGGCTAGATCACTCAGCGCTGTTTTTGCAAAAGTGGCCATTGATCAACCCGTTACCAGCGTAATGGCAATTGTCTCATTGGCTGCTACATCAGCCGATGGTGCCGTATTATCAGAAGGTATAGCATTTTCAGTAGCCCAGACGGACAAAGCATCGAATGCGATGCCGCCTGGAATCTCATAGGTATGAGTGCCAGATGCCGCGCATGGAAAAATCCAGTCAGGGTTAGTACTACCAGATGTTGCTGTTAAAGCATTGGCTATTTTTACAAAGACCTCTGCATTGTTTCCGTTTACTACTTTTACAGAGTAAAGGGCGCCAGACCCATCGCATAGGTTGGAAGTAACAGTATTGGTTATGTTTGCATTATAGGAAACCCTATAGGGCAATACATTACCAAACTTGGTAGTTACAAATGCCATCTACTACTTCTTTGAGATTGCAGCCATTGCCTTCTCAGCCGAGTCACCAGCGATATAAGCGAGGCCGAGATAAAGCCACTGAGCAGACTCTAGACGGCCCGCGACGAGCAAGCCAGTACCAAGAGCCAGAACAGCAAGACGACGCCAAGAGACGCGCTTCTGAGAGCAAAAGAGTGCAGTGAGTAGATTTTTCATAGTGTTTCCTATTCAGGTTTGGGCTGTAGCCATTCAAGAAAGTATTCCATATCCGCCTTGAGGCCGCTTTTAATAAGGTCAAACTCAGACTGCCTCATCTGAAAACGCACATAGATCACCTCGAAATTGTCGTTAACGGTCATTGAATCTCGGCGGATTATCGTCTGGTCATCATCTTCAAAGTTCATAGCCCGGTCCGCCCTGATGGATTGTTACCGTCATCAAGGACAGTAATCTTGTAGTAGACATCGAAATCGATCGTAACGCTACTGCCAGCCCCGGTATTTGCTCTGCCATTGGCGATCCAAAAATAGAGCTTGTCAGTCCTGACCCGCCCGAATCGGGCATTTACAATCTGCTCTCCGTCCTCGGTGTGTTTGTCTCCATTGTCCCACCGGAACGAATAGCTGAACTCATTGACCTGTGGCTCACCGGCTACATTCAGCCCCGATCCATTGCTCTTGTCGTGCTTTGCGATTCGGCACCACCAAACCATCCTATTGACCCACTTTCGGCCAGCCGCATAGTTAGTGTACTCCGTCGTTGGTGTGGTGCTGCTAATTGTGTTCAGTGATCCATATGTCCCGCCGCTGCTATCGTTCCACAGACCGAAACGGGCGCCTCTTGTGGTATCAGTGATGGATCGCAGGCCATATCCCAGCAGATCGATCGGGTGTTCAGCCGCCCCACCTGTTGCTGGCAGATTCTCAGGGTCTGTCATAATGCCCGCAACCGTGTAGCAGCGCGACCCCCGACCGGGCCTATCGTTGCCCCCTGATGCATCGGTCCCGTTACCGTCTGAATCGGTCGTATACCATCCAGTATTTGGCCAATGAACATAGACCTGAACGGAAACCGGACGATCGCCAAAATCTATCGATGTGCCGTCTGGGTTCAGCAATTCAGTATAGTGAACGCCACCCGTCACGATTTCGTTATTATTTGTGGTATTAACAATAACTTGATTGATTCCGCCCGTGTTTGTGATTGACGATAGGGTGCTATCCGGGTCGTTGAGGGTCCATGTTCCATCTGCGATATTGGCTCGCGTCCAGCTTTCGTTCTCCCGCAAACTAGATATGCCCAAGCCAGTTTGTTTTATGGGGCCGCATTCTCGGATTCTCTTAGACATTTACTTACGCCGCATCTATAAGGTTGCAGTGGCCCACGATGTTCACCTTGTCAGCCGTAGTTGAAAACGCTTTCACAACGAGAGGTGATGCGTTTCCTTTGATAATCCAGCCAGGAGCGACCAGAACGGTTTCATTCGGCTGAATAATCGTCTTGAAGTGATCTCCAGCCTCTGTTGTTCCACCCCACTCTAGTGTCAGGGTTTCGGCTGAACTATTAAAGTTCGAAGCCCACATCCAAATTTCTTCGTAGTCAGCAGCGGTGGATGAGCCTGTATGAATAGTCGTTCCTACGCTGCTGTTTGCTGCGACAACAATCCCCCTGCCATCCGTAGAGCCGCTTAGTTTGATTCTTGAAATTGTAGCCATGGTTATCCTCTAAGCAAAAACTTGCATGTGTAAAATAGTATCTGCGGTATCGGCAGCCGCACCGCCCCCACCGCCAGCAGTACCTGTGCCCGTGGTAAGCTGAATATCGTCACCGGCATCTGTTGTGAAGTACAACTCATTTGGCGTGGCCGTCTTCACCCACATCTGCCCATAGGCTGCTGTGTCCGCGTCTGCTGCAGCCTGCTCTTTAAATGTTACGGCACCTTCTACTGTGAGCCGTGTCTTGGGTGTAGTCAGACCGACACCAACGCGGTTATTAGTCTCATCGATGGAGAGTGTTCCGCTATCGACCTCAAGATCAGTAAGAACCGTAGCTCCACCCGAACTGTTGAAGTTATTGTTGAAGCCCATGGCTACCCCTTATCGGCTGCGGTTATCAGCCCAGTGAAGTCGAGCAGTCGCCACCTCGGGACTTCCGGTTGCATCATCAACCAGAATCCAAAGGTAGCACTTGCCCGCCGTTGTTTGTGCCGTAGGAGCCGTCACATCAGCATCGAGAGAGATGGTCACATGCTTCAGGTTGGATGTTGAGCCCGCCTGAAGCTTGTACCCAGTGGCCTCGCCAGTCATCGGATGGTCCTTGCCGCTATCCCAGGTCAGAAAAGCAGACACGGTCGCAGCACTATTCGCGTTTGTAAGCGAGATGTCTACGTGAGAAAGCCAACACGATTGGGGCATCGCCCGAGAACGCGCATCGACGGTGGCGTCTTCGTGAAGAAGAACGCCATTGCCGTATGTTGCCACAATCTCGGTCGTAGCATTGTCATTACAGATGAACCCTCTCATGTGGGCCTCCTACGAGTAGAGATTGGGGAGGTTGCCCCCCCCAAATCAGAGGTTTAAGATCAGGTGATTGCGCCCATGAATCCACGCCAAGTTGTTCCATCACAGAACAGCAGGCCGCTTTGCGCTGTATCGAGAGTAAGCTTCGTTGCAGCCGCGTCGTCCCTGATGACAATTCCTTCGCCGCCGCTGTTCAAGACAATAAGAAGAAGCCCGGTACACAAAGCCTCTGCGGGAAGATCAAGATTTTCTGTTGAGCCACTACTGTTTGGATCAACAATCAGCACGTTGGACGTGATTTTGGTTTGAGCGCTCGCTGCTGTACCTGTGACGATAAGCGTATGAGTAGCATCAGCCATATCGATAGCTTCGCTCTTAAACGCCAAAAGACTTGTCGCACCGCTAAGTGAGGTCAGAAGCGCGGTCTCACCTTTTACCTTAAAGCCTTTTCCGGCTTCAAACGCAATATCGTGAACAAGCGCACGGCCACCAGTAAGTTCGGGAATTGAGGACATGATTTACTCCATTGGGGAAGGGGAAGGTATTCGGAAGGATCATAACACAGACTAAAGGTTATGAAGAAAAGACATAATAAATCTACTGTTCGTCGTCTATAGGTTTAGTTCTCGCCAACTCTGCTTTTGCTGCCTCATTGCTCTTAATTTTCTTAGCAGACTCCTTTATATACTGCCTATATTTCCACCCGGAGCTTCTGCTGTAATCCATTTCTGGGGCTGCAGAGAGGCCAAAGATTCTGCCAAGCTCAGTAGGATAGAACTGGTCTGCGTAAATATGGTACTTTGTCCCATCCGCGCTTTTGTATGCAACGCCGTATTTCTTGAGAACAGCGGGGGGCGCTGTTGTTAATTGGTCGGCCCGCTGAATGGCGACCTGTGAACCAGGCTCAGCCAGCCCCGGCTCTGTTGGTGAGATGGCGGGTATGAAGACGCCGTCGTGGACGCTTCCTCGGCCCGGATCACCCTTTACGAGGCCGAGAGTTTGAAGGGCGCCGACATGAGACAGTATCGGCTGGCCCCCAAGGGCGTTCTTCAGGGCCTTGATGCCGTCCATGCCTGTTTCAGTAATCCCGGCATTAGCCCGCGCAAGAGCCCACAGGTTGTCACCCATTCGGCCAGTCAGGGGGGTCTGCAGGTAGTTCATTAAGAATAAGTACCCACCAGTATTTTTCGCAACATATATACCCCTTCCTGGCATTTCAATATTTCGCTCATTTATTCTTCTTTTTTCTTTTTCATCATATATGTATCTGATGTTTTCTGGTTCTATATATTCAACCTGTAAATAGTTGCGCAAGGCGCCACCAGTTACCATTAGGTCGAACTCGATCAATTCGGCAGGCACCTGAAGGGTTGCCCTCTCAAGCGGAAATCCGAGGCCGGGATCAATATCAAATGTTATCGCTGCGGCAAGACCAATCTGCGGAGACAGCCTCCCAAAGAACGCCACCCGCGCTTCTTTAGTAGCCTCGTCATCACCGAAGGGTAACGACGTAAGTATTTCAATTAACAACCCAACCGAATCACCAGTAAGAAGGAAAGGCAGGCGGAACTTCTGACCCAGTATCTCAAAGGGCAAGAATGTTCGATATTTGTCCCACGGAGACAGCACAAGGTCTGGGTCCTTGGACTCCGTCACCTTCAGTTGAGTCGCTCTAGCAAGCTTAAGCTGAGTGATCACGCGGTCTGGGTGCTCCATAATGGATCTAAACAAAAGCTTGTTGGCCTGGGAGAAGTACGTGTAGAAAGCAAACCATTTCTTAAAGTAGGACACCTCAGCCTCACTGAGGTCCGAATAGTCCAGCATGATGTTTCTGGTCTTTTGCGCTGCATGGTCAAGGTCTGCGCCCTTTTTAAGCTCTCGAACCAGCACCTTGATCCTGAGGTAGGTATCAAACGCAATGAAGGTTTCCCTGTAGAACCTGTGGGTCTTACTGAATATATTTCCAGGCTTCACAGCCCAGGAGACACTTGCCCCGAATGCGCCACTAATAAGAGCACTCTGTGGTCCGAGCGGCAAGCCAGCAAGCGCAAACATTGCACCGGTTGCCCAAGAAGCATTGGCCTTATTGAACCGATCATGCATGGCATCCATTAGATTATTGTTGGCCAAAACATCAGCAAACGCACTTTTCCAGCCATGCCGGTCAACGCTTGCTGCAATCATGTCCGCCGTGAAGATCCTGCCATCATCAAGAACAAGGGGCTTGGTGCGTGGCCGGTGGGCACCCTCACCAAACAATCTTGCAAGCACGCCCGAGACAAACGGGACCTCTGCGTCTGCTGCCTCAGTAAGGCCCCTAACGATCGGGGTCACTTCTGATGCCAACCGAGCACCAGCAGCAGGCGCTTCAACAAGATCTCTTGCCGCCGCCAACGCGCCGTGGCCGAGGTGTACTTGGCTCAGTCCACCAATAAATACGCCGATGCCGTAGCCGATCATTGGCAACCCGCCAGTGCCAATAAGCAGACCTGTGTAGAAGGTTCGTGGAGAAACTATGAACTCTCCGACCCTCATGACATCTCTTGCTACACCTTTGACATGCTGCGTTATTCGCTCAGAGACCTGGCTGGCGGGGTCCTTTGACTCAAAGCGGTATTCAGCGCGACCCTTACGGCCCCAGTGCTTCTTGAATATGGCGTTGGGGTATGTCTCTTGGACCCAGCTTTCCAGTTGATCGACCATGTTTTTTGGCAGGACAAATTCCTTTCCACCAATCATCACAATCTCAGCACTGCCCTCGTCAATTCTAATACCAGCACGCTGGAGTATCCTATCGGCCTCGTGTTGAGCCTCTTTGTCGAGGCGGGTGATTACGTCGTGGTCCTGCCTTCCTGATGTCTCTGGTTTTAACTTAGGCGGGACCTCTGTTGGCCCGTACATCTCCTTGGGCGGCTTCTTGGGGACACGAACTTTGCGACCCTTCTGCGGATCTTTGAACCCGGAGACCTCGTCTGCCTTTGCCAGGGCCCTATCGATATAACGAACCACCCTATCGATGTACTTGCTTCTACTTATGTTGATCTCGCCTTTAAGGTCTAGGTTGTTCGTGATTGACCTGCGAGACAGGTCGTATCCTTCTTCAGCAAGCTCACGCGCAAGACCGAACTGAATGTCGTCAAGCTTCAGCATCACCATCAACGAAATCAAGTTTTGATTGAGGTCGGGTGTCTTGGTTGAATACCTAGTGCCCATCAGCTTGTCAGCAACCTGCAATGCCGCGTTTATGCCCTTAGATATTGCAGGGAACCTTTTGTCGGCAAATACGGTTCTTGGTTTCGTTTGAGCGCCTGGAAGTGGCCTGATTTTCTTTGCAGTATCGATATCAAGAATGCCAGCAATATCTCCAGTGTAAAACTTATTATAGATATCAATCTTAGCCGGAATAGTTAAGTCAAACTGCGAAGCCTCCTTTATTGCTAAAACTATTTCAAACACTCTAGTTGAGAATGTTTCAACATATTGCTGCTTTTCTTTCAGCCCCTCGTAAATGACCTGGATAGAATCAGCGACGGCTGAGCGCTCTGCCTGGGTAAGCTTACGCGCATCTCCAGCGTTAAGACGGTCATTGAACATACGAAGCCGGGTCAGCGACTCTCGCTCAAGCGCCGTCATTCCATACTGATCCCCAAGAAGATCTTGTATCATGGAAAGATTTCTGCCGATCTGCCTAAGCGTTACGCCTCCACCAGCGGGAGCGTCTATATCAAACGGATCGTATGTGGCGGTGATCGGCTTCCCGGCCTCTACCTCGCCAGCAACCCTGGCCGCAGCCTTGGCTTCCATTCGCCTGATGGACCCATCCAGCAAGCCCACAATGCTAAAAAGACGGCGAACATTGGAAAGGCTGACCCTTGGTGTGTGCAAAGACAGGTTGTGCTCAAAAAATCCAAAAACGGTATCAATGGCCTTCAAGTCAGGATCATTGGCAAGCCGTATGATCGCTTTGGGGGAATTCATCACCATTCGGCTATAGCCTTCTAAAATATTCACAAAGTGAGGATCAGCGGCCCCCACCGGGATCTCCTTCTTCTTTCTCGTCAGGTCAGATATAACTTTGAAAATCTCGCCAATGGCCTCGGTCAGTTTGCGATTTGCGAAAAATCGAGACATCGACATCAGGTAGCCGGGATCAGCCATGTTCCTGTTGCGGCGATTCAGCGGTGTAGCCGTGATGTCAGTCAGGACATTACGAATGGTTGTGTATTCTTCAACTGATATCAGCTTCAGGTTTGCATCAGGGTCAAGCAACGAGAACGGGATCAGGTCCGCTTCTGGCTGATCTGAGATCTCCTGAATGAGGGTCTTCAGCCCTGCCCGAGGCCTTTCATCTAAGACTATGAAGTCAGTTTCCCGTACTCGTTGGTTTATTTGTTCGTTCGATTCAATATACCGCGCCTTGAATCGCTCCCTAAACGCAATTACATCTCCCACCGTAACGCCGCTAGGGAGGGTGTTTCTGCTTGCGAGAGCGTTCACTCCGCTGCGATCGGGCTGGTAAATCCTCTTGGCGATTGCTGCAGGGTCCACGCCCAAGGCATCCATAAACCTGCCAGCAACCTTATCCATGACGGTCTTCAGAATAGATGCCGGTACGTGATAACGACCACTACCAATGGGGACTAATTTGCTTTTCGATAATGATTTACGAAAGTCGGCAGTTTTAAGCAATGCAAAGACTTCAAGCCCAGCATCAATCGCGTCGTATTCGCGTGGAACATAGTTGCGCTCTACGACCCTCTTTGACTGCCCAGTGGTCGCATCCCTGACCACCGTGACTCGCGTCTGCTTTCGATCACCGAGAAGGGCGTGCATCGTTTCAGCGTCGTAGCCCAAATCTGTTGCGACACGCTTACGGGCCTTGTCTGCATCTGGGCTTCTAAGGATTCTTTCCTCTTGAGTCGCCGCAAGCTTAGTGTGCTTGGGCCTCTTGTTAAGGGCGGCACCACTAATCGCCTGCACAAGGCGTCTATCTTTAGGCAGTTCACCAAACTCAAGGTCCCAGTACTGTCGAACCTCTCTCGGCAAAAGACCAGGCTTTTTGCGAAGGCGAGACCAGAGGTTGTGCAATGAAATCCAAAGCTCGCCCATCAGCCTGCGAACAAAGCCGTTCGGGTTGTCGCGAACCCTGCGGTAGTGCATCCAGGCTTCAGCAAACTGAACGTTGCCTGTGTCAGTCAGCCTTCTAGTCCCGTCGGGCGCCAACTCATTATCGAAGTACCGGATGAGCTTATCGGTGAACTCTCTACCCATCAGGGTAGCCATAAAGTGGCCATCGTTTTGCCAGAGCGTATTAAGGTCTCCCCCCTGAAAAAGGTTGATGACCGCCTTGTGTGTACGCTGGTCGTATTCAAAGTAACCGAGCGGGACGCCCTGTCTGCGCGGTGCGCTTGGGTCACCATCCTCCACTAGCCGAACAACAACACCGGCTCCAGTGCCAGCAGGACGGCCCATAGTGACTCTCAGACCGCCCAGGACATCTTTTGCCGACCCATAGGGCGTATCTATTGCGTCAGCAACTCGGATGGCCTGGGCCTCAACATGAGCCATAATTCGAGCGGCCTCAGCAGCCTGCATGTGGCCAGCTTGAACGAGGCCGTTGAGGTCAGATAAAATCGACTGGTATTCGGCGCTATTCTTGAGAACGATGATATCGTTGGTGCCAACCGACCGAATAATCTTCTGAGAGGCTCTGCGGGCTTTTTTAGTGACTCGTGCCGCTTGCTCAAAGGCAGCAAAAACTTGTTCTGGGTTTCGCCCCGTTGCAACCAGAATATCTGCAAGCTGCTCTCTTTGTGCAGCATCCAGCCGGTCGAGCGGATTTAGCCCCTCGTTAAGCTCCGTCTGTGCTCCCTTTTTCCATAGCTTGTGTGCTTGTACGGTCGGATCTTCAGCTTTGTCGAAAACAGTGTTCTGGAGCAATCTTCGCTTTGTTAGCCCAGCCCTAATGCCTGGGTGGGTGGCCTTAAATTCTTTAGTGGCCATAAATACTTTAGCAGCAGGCTTAACATTCATTCCCAGCCTGCCTACGTTTGCAACGGCGCGGCCAGCCCACTTCTCTTGGGGCACCATATCCATGATGAGCCCAATGTTCTGGGCGAGGTTGAACTCCCAGCTACCTCTTGCGTAGCCTTGGGCCAGCATTATTTCTTCATACCCAACCTGAAAGCCGCCAGTGGTTGTCTTGCGCCGCGCCCTGATTCGCTCCTCGGCGGTAGATAGTGGGTTTCTGATACCGAGACCTAGCGCAAAGTCTACACCGGCTGGTGTTCCCAATACTGCTGGAAGCCCAAGCTTTTGAACGATCGGGAGAAGGCTCTCCGGGTAATCTTTAAAGTCAATCGCTATGTCTTGTTCAGCGACGGTGGTCGGCATCAATACAGCCCACTGCAGCATTTCACCGAATACAGACGGGGAGTAGTGCATGCTGCTGCCCTTGCTGAGAAGTTGCGGGTGAAGATTCCGCTGCACCGGGCGGGTTATCTTTCGACCAACCTCCTTCTCAAGATACTTTATAGTGGAGCGTGCCCACTTCGCCACAGCGCCAGCCGATGGCTTTCGGTATATCCCAACGTTGTTGGACGACCTCAACTGATCAATAAGACCAATCGGCAGCGTGTTCAAAAGCTTCTGAACTGCCTCTTTGTTGTCGTCCTTCTGTATGGCCTCAATGACTGAATCGAGCTTGGGGTTTCCGTGGCGCTCTAATCCGCCCATAGACAAGTCAAGCTTTACAAACTCAGTGAACTTATCTACATCAGGCTGTTTACCCTTTAGGTCTGGGGGCAAGTCATTGTAGGACAAGCTACCAATCTTATCCTTTACAAATAGCTTTATCTCTTTGTCGGACGGAGAATGCACGCCAAGGTCAATGTCTTCAAAGTATTGAATGATGGGCCAGTCGCTGTATTCGGGCTCACGGGTGCGCCTTTCCTTGGAAAGCTGTCTATTCAGATCTTCGATTTCCTGTTGTCGAAAAAGGCTCTTTGCCTGACGAAATTCTTCTGATGCCTCTAGTTCTTCATGGACTGCAAGGACTACGTCTGCCATGTACTGGTGGATCGTTTTTTCGCCTTCCTCTGGAATCGGCGTAAACACTTCAACAGCAAATGTTTCGGCCTCGGTAAAGCCACGGCGCTCCATTTGCTCTCTGATCGCATCACCAACATATGGATGAGACAGGATAGAAGCCAGAGCAAATGGCCCCGAAAGAACCGGCACAACCTCGCCCTTAGAGACCATTTTTGTGTGTTCTATAAAATCAGTAACCGCCTTAGATTTACCGGCTTTTTCAGAAACACCGAATGCATCTGCTGCTGCGATAGACCTGGCAATAAATGCGCTTCTGGCTTCAGCGCTTGCGATCTCAAACCAATCTGAAAGATCATGCAATACCCCGGCAGAACTGTTCAATGCCTTTGCGAAATCAAAGAGGGCCTCCGTGCCCTGTCGCGCATCAAGAAAGTCTTTCTCTGGGCCACCTTGGTAGTCCAGCCTCTCGGTAACCAAAACGTTTGTGCCCATCTTAGCCATCACGAAGCCACCCAGGCCGCCGATGGTCCCGCCTATTCCGGCACCGATAACCTTGCCCGGTGTTCCAAGTTTTCCACCGATGGCGGCACCCACCTTAGCGCCTTTCTTTACGCCCTTGTATCCAAGAACACCACCAACAACAGATGAGGCTACATCTACCCCCTCGGGGGTGACCGTGAAGTCAAGGCTCTCTCCAGGCAGGTCAACGCTTCGCTGCCCTTTACTGAACGGGGTCATGAGGTACCGGCCTTCTTCGTCAATCACGCGCTCCTGAACCAGTTGTTCTGCCGTAGTCAGCACTTCTGGTGGAGGAGCCGAAAAGAAGCCCTTGATTCCATCAAACACTGTTTCTTCAGACTCCATAAGAGCCATCTCTGCGGCCTCAGCAACCTGATACATATAGGTGCTTGGGGCGTTTACAAGTAGGCGAGCGTTTATAAGCCCACCAGAAGGACCGCCAACAGACCGTATGGACGACGCTTCCTTATCGACCAACTCCGCAACTTGAGCGTCAGTGAGGCTTGAGTCCCCTTCTCGAATGGCAGACGCAAGGGCGACCTTCCACCCCAGCCTTCCAAAATCAGCGGCTTCTTCCGCCACATGAGGCGGCTCATCGACCTTATCAACGAGGGGGACCGTCTTGCTGGCTCTTAGCTCAAGCCTGTCGTCACCCGTCTGATCGACAATGATGTCTTCGAGAGCCTGGGCTTCCATCGGGTCATCAATGGGGTTTTCAATAGGCTCTAGCTCAAGGTCATTCTCAAGCTCAGTCTTGCTTTCTTCGATATCTTCGGGCTCTGCCACAATGTCTCCAAAAGACTATTTTTTAACCGCACCGGAACCTGCTGTACGCACATCACTTTTGATAACCGGACTTCCGTCACGGAACTCCATTTGCTTAAACAATTCTGGCATTTCCTCAATAGGGTTAACCTGCGTCATCACGCCATCGATATTTTTCAATATCTCTAGGTGCAGGTGAGCATCCTTTGAGTCACCCGTATTCCCGGCCTTCATGATCTCCATGCCAGCGGTGACTTTCGTGCCCTCGACAATCGTACTGGGTATGGCGCTGCCGTGGTAATACCTAGTCTGAGTTCCATCCGGGTGGTCAACATAAATGTGTATTCCAGCGTTGCCGCCCCGCTTCTCGTCGTGAATGGCCCTGGAGATGACACCATCTTTCACTGAGAATACCGGGGTGCCCTCTCTGGCCCTGATGTCTACTCCCTCGTGTGGTTTTACTTTCCCGGTAGTGGGGGATTCTCGCGGGCCAAACGTGGACGATGTCACAACATTGTATTGGGACGGCATCGAAAGCCTCAGCTTCTTTGGTGGCTCAGCCTCTGGCTCAACCTCTGGCTCAGTCCGCTGGTCGGGGGGCAAGAACTGATTCAGGTTGGCCTTGAGTTTTGCCAGCCTCTTATCATCAAGCTTCCAGACTCCTGCGATCTTATCCAGAGCAATGTTTGCGTCTTCACCAGTGACCTTGCCAGTCTTGGCGTCACTGTAGAGATCTTGTAGTGTTCCGACCAGAGCCCTATCGCGTGATCGTTGTCGGTCTCGCTCAAGGCTTGCCGCTATAGCGGCGTCATCCCCTTCAAGCTGTTCTGGTGTGGGGTCATACTCCGCAGAAATAGCGGCATCATCTCTCGCAAGCTGTTCTGGTGTGGGGTCGTACTCCTCGGCCTTGGCGTCAGCCTTGGCGATCATTTCATCGTCTCGTTCTATTTGAGCAGGAGGCATCTCCGCTTCTTCAACTGACTCTCCTTCAGGCGCGATTGTTTCCACAGGAGTAACTGTTGGTGCGCTAGCCGGGAACGTGGTGCCGTGTGGGGCCTGACCGGGCCGCTCGTCGTGGGCAGCAATGTCCATCTCGCGGATTTCTTCTTCGGAGACTTCTTCCCCAGCAACCTCTTGCGGGTCCTTAGGGGGCTCCATCGTTTTCAAGCCTTCCACTACGGCGCGGTCTTCTTCGGTCATCGGCGCATCAGCAACCGCGCCAACAGATTCTTGGCTCTCAGGGGGGTCATCCCAGACCGCCTTACCTTCACGCCTCGCGTTAGCTCGTTGCGCTTCGGCAAACGCCGTCTGCGATTCTTCGAGTTCTCTTGCTTTTCTGGCTTCTTCTATTTTTTTCCCACGCTTCTTAAATCGCCTTTGCTTTCTACCCGTCAAGTAGTCGGTCGGATCAAGACCGGACGCATCTTCTGGGGCATCTTCTGGGGCATCTTCTGGGGCATCTTCTGGGGCCTCTCCGTCCGCATCCATCTTTGCTACGAATCGGTCAATGGATTCATACCGACCGTACTTTGCGGTATCAAAAAAGTCAGGACGATCTTCTTGGCTCAAGGTCTTGGATCGCTCAAAGACATCAATGAGGTCAGTCTTGCTGGCATCTTCGCCACGGTTCATGACCTCCAAAAAATCACTTCCGATCGATCCTATGATGTCTTCTCGACCAACATCGCTGAACCCCTCACCAAGAGAATCGGGATGGTTCAAGAAAGCAGCCATATCTGATGTCTCTTTGAGTGCAGCAGCACTCCCGCGACCGGAAACATCAGCAACGTACTCCCCGATTGTTTGTGTCGTAATTGCAGAGTCATCTAGGCTTGGTATGCCCTTCTCCAACTCCATTCGACGACCTTCAGGCGAATCTGTTTTGCCTTCCATTGGCTCCAATGAAGCCTTCGCAGCAGTAACGAAAGCCATAGGAAACTTGTCTTGAATATCCTTGGGAAGGCCCGTGAAGCCCTCAATGGCGCTTCTCAACTCCTCGTCAGCTTCCGCTGTATCTTCTGGGCTAGCGGTGCTGGCCCTTTCATGGGCCTTTTTGATTCGATTGATAACTGCCGGAATAATTGGCACGCCAGAGGACTCTTTTTCAGCCTCAGGAGCCTCAGGCGCAGCCTCAGCCTCAGCTTGAGGGGCCACTGCCTCGACTGGCTCATCGGCCTCACGGCGAAGGCGCTGAACTCTTTTCTGTAGCCCATACCCTGCAGACCTTCTAAAGCCGGTGCGAGGGAACAGTGGGTTGTAGAGCACGGAAAGCTGGGTGGGCGAAAGGCGACCAGCACGGACGGCCATTTCCGACATTCCAGCTTCTTGCGACTTCAACTCCTCGATTCGCTTATCTATTCTGGCGTTCGTAGAGGCCGCAGTCATCATTCCGGCCAGCCCATTCTGTACCGTACTAGACCTAACGAAATCGGTGTACTTGCCGCCTTCCTTCAAGCCATTGTTCGCAAGAATCTCGACGGCTTCCTTTTTAGCTTCGGGGGGCAAGCCTTCTTGGAGCTTGATTTTATCGTTCTCAACAGCAAACGGCCCGACTTGACTGACGAACGCGGTCTTCTCCTCGTCGGTCGTATTTGTTGCCGGAATGGTGTCTATGGCGAGTTGGCCATCGACGAAGTTCTGGTACTTCTTGATTTTATCGCTGTAATCGATATATCCAGAGAGGTCCTCGTCATGAAGCTTACCGGCAACGCCCTTGGGCCCATACCAGGCTTCTGGGTTTGAAAGAACCTCCTGCCGCATAGCTTGCGCTTCTTTGTTTGTGGTACTCACGTCAGGGTAGTACTTATCGAGCCATTCTGTCGGATTGATGGAATTCAAGTCATCGAACCGTTCGTCACCCGGATATTTAGCTTTAACATATTCGGCCATAAGGCTATCGATTTTAGCCTTTGTTGGATCGTCAACATAGGCTCGAAGATTAGATAAGCCCATAAAGGTTGCCTCATTGGGGCCCTTTTTATCTGATATCTTCCAGCCTTTCGGCCCGAATAGCGCCTCTAAAGTGCTTTTATTCCAGTTACTGTTCAGGTCTCTAGCGACAGATTTTACTTTGTTTTCATCCGAAAAGGCCAAGACCACAGCCTTAAGCATGGTGTCTCGATCACTGGTATAGGTATTAAGATCGTCTTCAATCTTTTTCCGGGTTTTGTTGCGGGCTTCGTGAGTCTTGTTCTGCAGGGTCTCATACTTCAAGATCAATCGAAGCATCGCGTCGTGAGACCTATCGCCTCGAACGCGACTTCTGTTCCTCGGATTCGACAGCGTAGCGATCTCTTTACGAATAGCGAGCAGCCGCTTGACTGGGTCCTGGTAGTCTCGCTCAACGGCCTTCACCCATACGTCAGTGGAGGGTCCAATCTTCTTTCGAAGCTCATCGGTAAAGGGCATGTCGGCCTCGCTATAAAGAACCTGCCATTAAAGTCAGGTCAGTTGTTTTGTCTAAGTATAAAACTATAAGGTTATCGCCGCTTGTGGCAGTCCCACCTGAGTTTGTGATTGTATCAGATGTAGCAATCGCAAACTCGGTTGTAAGATCAGTTAACAAGCCGGATGTACCGTTCTGCTCTAATACAGAAATAAGTTCGTCTCCAGTCCTTATTCCAGTGACCGTATGGGTTCCGGCGGCACCGCCGCTAATGATGGACAACTTAATCGGGTTGCTGATTTTAGAGCCACTGACTGCATCTGCGGCAATCAAGTCTCTATTTACGAAGCCGGATGAGAACAAAGACCTCATCCCGTTGGCAACTGAGATCACCCCCTCGGGCAGGAGCCTCTTGAGGATTGCAGCCGTAAATGAGCCTTCAACAAACTTTGTGCTGAGCAGAGACTCCGTGAAGAAGCCGTCTTCAATCTGCACTTCTTCAAGGGCTACTGGGCCCCGGTAAATAGACGTTTCATCTTGGGACGGTGTTGACGCTTCCGTATTGGCTATTTTTCTTGGAACGTATCGGCCATTGACCCATGGCATAGCGACCCCTACTTAACTTTGGGCGTCATGGTGTCGGCAAGCTCCGTCGCTGGGGTGAGCTTGGCTCTTTCGGCTGCTCTCTGGCCCATTACTGCATTGAACTTAGCCATTTTTGCCTTGAACAACTCATCAAGGCTTTGATCGGCTGCTGCCTGTTGCTCTAGTCCTGCTACTTTCCTGGTTTGAGCTTTTTTATACCTCTCCATGCGAGTTTTACCGAACACGTTTTTCTTTTGCCGAAGTTTTAGAGTCTGGGCAAGAAGCTTATCCCCTTCCTCTTTGGTCATTTCTCCACTTGAGACCTTAGCCTTGATGTCTTTAGTTTGGGCTGTGCCCATCTTCACAGCAAGCTTCTTTTGCCTCTTAGTTTGTCTCAAGGATTTCGCTTCACCACGGGCGGCCTTTCTTTCCAGCCCTGCCTCGTAGCTACTGGGCTTCAGCGCGGCCCCCAGAGTAGCTGCGCTTGCGATGGTATCCTTGGCTAGTTGTAGGCGAGCAGTTTGCTTGTCGTGCTTACCTTTCATTTTTAGCTGCTCGGCTTCAGTCTTCATTTCCTCGCCAATCTTTCTCTCCTCAAGGGAGCGCTCCATTTCTCTTGTTTCTTCTGCGCTCATATCTGAACCGGCCTGAACCATCTGAGCGCCCTTCCGGGTAAGCTCTATTGCCGCAGTGCCGGTAGGGTCCATGGCCGCCATCTTTGCTGCAGTGTCAAGGGCGCCCCGCGCTGCAGCCATCTTCGCGCCACGGGCGGTCTCAAGGCGTTCTTCTGCGCCCTCGCCGGCAGTATCTATAATATCCTGCGCCCTCTTGCTCGTCTTGGTTGCAAGCTCTGTAAGAAGCTTCGCTCCACCGATTCGATTGATGTAATCAAAAACATTTGCCGAATAGTCAGAACCGGCCCCAATTAAAGTGCCCCTAGTGTACTGCTTTTCGTAGAACGCATCCTCAAGGGCAAGCGCGTCCCGGTCTTCTTCGCTTAGTTTCAAGCCTTCTGACGATGATGGATCTGCTTTCTTTACCATGATTACCTCTATGTCGTTTTGCTCTGCGGCTGACCATACGTTCGAAGAATGTATGTATCAAACGGGCTTCCGGTTCCAATCGCCATGCTCTGCTGCATCGCGATGTCGGCTGTGGACACCCGAGGAGAAGGAATGGTCATATCATCCTTGGCCCCACGAGCAGCCGCCCCAGTTTGCTGTGCCAGCGCCCTACGCTCTACGCTTCGCTGCTTGGCTCTGAGTTTCTTTTCTCTGCGCCTTTGTCGTTGGGCTAATTTTCCAGCCTCGTCTTCTTGCTTGTCGGCCAGAGATGCACCAAGAAAGCCCAGGCCAGCGCCGATGACTCCGCCAGCAACCGCGCCCCAGGGACCAAACGCGGCACCTGTGCCGGCACCGCTCAGCGCCCCAGAACCCATCGACAATGCGTAGTCTTCAACAGCCATAAATATTCCTACCCGATCGTATCACTTGTAGTGTACATCTACGAAAAAATTCCTGCCATCAACGTAAAGATGTCGGGCAGTGCGAGCCTCAATAGTTCTCAACCTATACACGCACCTATAGGACACTTTGTTAATTCCCGGCTCAAGCTCGACCATGTGTGCAAATGATATTTGCTGACGACGGCAGTTGTAGCTTTTCTCGCCTCTATTGTATAGCCTTCGTTCGGTGTGTGTGTGAGCAATGGGCTCGTCGTCTTCAGGCCTCTGCACGTATAGCTTAAATATGGCAATGATTGCACCAGAGGCCTGCATGCGCGTATACGCGGCCATCTGGGTGGTAGAGAGGTCGTAGCCTTGGTTATCTCCAGCGCTAAGGTGTTGCGCCTGAGTCTGAAGCTTGTCATTCTGGAAATCAGTGCCACCGCTTGCGAATGCATACAGAGAGCCACAAATATAGGCACTAACCGTTTCGTCCCCCTTTACATCAATGGTCGCGGACATCCCGTCTACTGGTTGCCAAGCGGTATGGTGCAGGTCATCAACTGCTGAGCTACTAAACCCGTCGAGATCCGTAAAGTACATACCGCTTTGCTCATGCCTGAAATACCTATTCATCGAGGCCTGAGGCACATGCCTGTGGTAGGTATCGGAGGTAACGCCCTCAACCCTGGTGTTTCCGCCCAGATAAAACTCTGGCTTGATCAGGTGCCGTGTCTCAAATGCGTCTTCACGGACATCGGATGTGTTGGTTACTAATCCATCCGTTTCTGACGAAAGCGCATACTTAACATCGGTGGCTTTAATCCCACCGTTGACGAATCGCTCAAGCTCAGAAAACCTTGACCTGATGTCCTCGGCATCAACCTTATCTCCAGAGACAACCGTAGAACTGAATTTGTCTGGATTTACTGGCATTATCGCCTCACCTGATACATATGAAGGCTACCGTCAGTGATTGATGCAGGAAGGGGTTTTGGGGACACAGAGCCCTCGCTGCCGCCTGCGTCTGTATCGTCGGTCTTGCTGATCCCCACATCCATTCCTGACAGGTAGCACAGAATCCCAAAAGACTGTGTGGAGTTAGGGCTGCCGATGCTCGGGTGCTCGTAGAGGTAACAAGTAGTGTACGAGAAATAGCCCCCCAGCGGCAGCTTGCTTTGATTTTGCGCCGGGTCATGATGATCATAGGTATCACCAGGCTCATCAGCCGAGTTGAGGTCACCGCGATTGTCTCGATATTCCCAGTCTAAGTCTACCGTTCGGTCCCTCGGGATAAGTACGCCGGTATCAGCGGCGACCTCCTCAGCAGCCTCCTTAGAGCAAGAGGAAGCGCTTGGCACTTTTCCGCTGAAGGCTACTCGAAAATGTTGTTCCGTTGACCGCAGCCTTTTTGTATTGGCATTGATCGAGCCGCTTGTAATCGAGTCTTCACCAGGAAACTGAAACAGCCCGACCTTCATCACTGCCGGAACACCGTCGTAGTACGTTCTTGCGCCCATGTCTGGGATGTAAATGCGGCAGCTAGCCCTAATAATAAACTTCTCGCCTCCAGTTAAACCGGTAGCCGTAATGTTGTTGTTCTTTGGGTGTGTAAAGTTTTGATGCCTTCTTCCGGCGTAAAGATCAAGGGTAAAGTCGGAAAACGGGTCTATTACCCCATCTCCGTGGTTAATCTGCGCTCCCGAAAAAGTATGCTTGTGTGACGCCAGGTGGTCGTTTTTGGTAAGCGCTACTTCGTCTGGGATCTCATCGAAGCCCAGCGACTCATCAGCAAAGTTGGTTCCATCTAGCTTGTCGCAAACGACCTGTACGCTGGAAAAAGCCTCGTTGAAATCATCGGCGCTAATAGCATTATTAGACTTAAACTCTGGTACTTTAACATAAGGCATTATGCTTTCCTATACTGAACGACTAAGTTGCCAGAATGAACCGTGACATCTATTCCAAGGTTTATCTTATAGGCCCCCTGTTTTTCAGTTATCTTGATGTCTACCTGTTTGGATTTTGGCAGAGTATGCATGTTGTTGCGAGAAGACAGCGAGGATGTCGGAAAGAACTTGCCCTTCGTCTTGGCAACTCCATCTTTGGCTCTGATTCCCTGAGAGACTCCGTAGACATCTTGAATCATAGCAGCCGCCACTTCCGTCTTTATTATATTGTGTCCAGCCCTAACCGGTATGCACCCGCAGATATACACGCCCGTTCTATCGTTCCCATTATACTGCCACCCAGACTCAGCGACCTCAGACCCGTTCGCAGTGACCCGGTATCGAACAGCGTACCGATCAACGGGCCAATTCAAAAACTTGCCTTGTGGAAAATTGCGCCCCTTGAGTTTAGAGTCAAATGTTGTCCCACCGGGGCCTACCGCTTGTAGCGTATTGTCGTGGTGTAGCAGTCGGCCCGCGTCTGCGCCGGTCGAATCAGAGGCTCCCTCACCAGTGATTCCAAGCCAAGCTCCGGGGGGCAGAGTGGATTTATGGCCCCACAGCCGCTCACTATACAGAAATGGCTTGTGTTGCTTGACGTGAAGAACCCTCAGGGCCTCCTCTTCACTTAAAAGGCCCGTGCCCGTCCACAGGTGTGCAACAGAAAAGTCTACGATAATCCAACCATCACGCTCAGCGTTGAATTCAATCGAAGGCATTGTCCTCTCATCCACATCAGTGCTCACATACCCAGTAGTATTCTTGCTGCAGACAAAGGCTGACGAGGTTGAGTCCTCCCAGGCTGCATCAGACTCTATTGAAGCCTGAAAGACTTCGTTAAACGATTCATTTTTGAACTGACGCGGAGCAAGGCCGCCGGCTGTCTCAGACTCTGCGGCCATGTTTTCACGACTTAGATTTCCATTGATTTCATCAATAAATTCTTTGAAGTTCTGGTTCAGATCATCGGGTTCAATAATTTCTTTTGTTTCTGGACGAACGATTGGAAATCGGTACGACATTTTATCTCCTATTTGAACCCAGTACATCGGTCATGGCCCGAATGTTCTTCTGCTCGCCCATTTTGGCATCGACTGAATAACCGACAATCATGATTCTGTTTGGAAACTCATTTTCAATGTCTTGAAGGATTCGAATCGCAAACTCGGTGGTCAGGGTTTTGTGGGAGTGAGAAACATCAAACCGGATAACGACTGGACGATGGTAGCCAAAGGAAGCCTCGTCAAATCGAGCGGTGCCGTACACGTCAAGCTTTTCGCTCATATCGGTGTGTTGCTGTGTACGGCCCTTGTTGGAATCTAAAACAACCACCTGATTTCGGTTAATCTTGAAGTTCATCTTTATTGGCTCGTTACCAAAAGCAACGGCATAAATATTTATGTATGAAACATGGGCTCCGCTATAAACTCCATTTAGCTTTAACGGTACGGTTTCATAAACAGGGTAGTCTAAAATCGATTTACGAACGTCTTCTCCCACCCCGCGCTCTATTGTTACAGTTGAGCCAATCTCGTTTTTTCTCCTATAAAAAGGAGTGTAGACAAAGATTCCAGGCATTCTAATGTCATGGCTTCCAAAAAAAACAGACGTAGACGCACCCCTGGTCTCTATGGCGCACGACATGGGGTAGTTGTTTCTAATGCTCCATGCACCAACCTCGTAGTGCCACACGAGCAGCAGGTTGTTTTTTTCGCCTATGGTCGGAACGCACAGCCAGTATTCTTTGTCACTTCTGTTCAGGCAAGAAACGGCCCCGTATGAAGCAGTGATGCACAGCCTATCCATTATTTCTTTGATGGGAGTGCTCAGGTTTACAATCTCTGTTGGAGAGTTTGAGTCCTCCAGAAACCCCTTCATCACATGAACGCCCTTGTGCGACAGAAATGCGAGGCCGGTGAAAGGAACGTCCTTGATTGAGTTTGGAGCTATACACCCAATGTCGCGAGATATCGTCTGGTAGGTAAAGCCGCCGCTTGGTGTGGCCTTGATCAGATAGACGCCAAACTCCTTGAACACTACCAACGAGTTGGTGCTGGCGTACATGCCCGTGATCTTGCCGGCGTCAGAGTCTCCCAGGTCGATAATGTTACGCTGAGGGAATACTTCTGGCATGCCGCTGGCGCTGTAAAACAAGAGGTTGTTTGGGCCACCAGTCAGAAAGATTGAGTTTTTAAATGATGCAATGAACTTGGCCTGCATCGGATACCTGCCGAAATCGTAATCATCGGTCAGCGCACCCAGGCTGGAGTCAGGGAGGCCGTCTTCAAAATCAGTGGTCTCGTTGTCTTGGATCTCTCTCACAAAGTAATAGTTCTGACCGACCTCTGGCCCGAGTGGGTTGCCAAAATCATCCAACAGGTCCCGTGTCCGATAAACGCGCCTAGCAACGCAGGAGTTATCACCAATCGGCAACTGGATATGAACGAAGCGCTTCTTGCCAGCAGCGCACTCAAACGTACACATGTCGCTGACTTCGGACATCTCGCTTTCTTGTGAGCGCTTATTAACGAATGTCACACGGTACTGATATCCACAGACTTTGCCATCGATGAATTCGGCGGTATTCTTATCCTTGACACCCTTAGGCTTCAGGCTTCCGAGGCCCTGGCCTTTGATCTTGGTGCCCAAAAAATAGTCGCTTGTGTGCTTTCCAGAGGCAATCCACTCGTTGTGGTACGCCCTGATTACAACGTCTGCCTTCGGCTGCGCTGGCTTCTCGAAAAAACCAGCCCTACAAGCCCGCTTTCCGTCGTAAACAATGGGCTCATCCACACCATTAACTAAGTACAGTCGCCCACCGAACGTGCAGGACTGTGTCCCGACTCCGTTAGACCTCGGAACGAACCTTTTTCTGCTGTTATTGGCGGTTCCTGTGTCGTCGGTCTCTGGTTCGCGGCCATCAAACACCCTGTTGGATTCATCTTTCAGAAAAGAAAACGGGTCGGCGGCGCCAGCCTTAAGCTTGCCGATGTCTAATTTACAAAGCTGGCCCTGGTCGTTTTCAAAAATGATCTCATTGTAGCTGGACCCTCTTGAATAGTTGTGCAGCGATGTGATCCTGATTCCATCTTCAGACACAGCCCTATTCCAGTCATACAAGTCTTGTGTGACCAGATCGTAGCCACCAGCGGTCTTCCATCCATCATAGGAATCCCAAGTCATCTCCTCGATGATTGAGGCAGACTCAGGGCGGGTGTAGTATCGCTGATCAATACCACGCAGCCGCTCAACAATAAGGCGTTGAGTGTTCATGATTTACTCGGGATGCCAAAGCGCTCGCGATCAGCCATGGCTCGATCGAACCCTCTGCGGATATGCATTCGGTCTGTACGGCTTAGGTACTTAGACTTCATGCGCTCCATAAGCTCTTTTGCCCTGCCATCGTACAACTGGCTGTTGCTCGTCATACCGTGCTGCATGCAGATGTCTTTGAGCGCTGCGTACACAAGGTAGTGATGGTACTGAACAGGCCACTCAGGAGCATCGGCATCATTTACCAGCCGAAAAGGTCTCCGATGGTATCGGGCCTCGACGAAGTAATCACTATTGGGTGTATTCCAGAACCGCAGATACTGGCGAGGCCCTATTTCATTGAGCCTATCGACACGAAACAACTCACCAGACGGATCAACGTAGCCGTCATAAGAGGTCTCACCGGCAACCGTCTTATCGGTCAGTTCATCGGCGTCGTCTATAAAACTCGTCGTTGACTCGCCTACGGTGGCGATGTGCCTCCACGGGCCCATGCCTGAAACAAGCCGTGAGGTTGGAACATCACTGACGTTATCACGAGAGAATCGACGGTAGATCTTCTTCACTCTACCCGTGTTCGATGGCGTCAACAATTTAGCGGACGTATCCATCAGCTTCTCGATGAGAACAACAATAGAATCACTCTCGTCGGTTGTTGTGTCTAAGCTTGCGACAGGCGAGGGCGGGCTCTCCATTCCGGCATACAGAAATGTATAGCAATACTCGTAGGTTGCATTTCGAACGACCGATGTCAGGCCGCCCCCCGCCGTCTTTAACCTAAGGCTCGGAGCAAAGTCTGGAGGCGGAAGATTCGCGTGCATCTCTTCAACGCTGACAAACGGGTCGCCAGTGCCCACCCGGTCAAGGTACAGATATTCTTCTTTTCGAGCATCAAGAAACATAAACCGGCCCCGATTTGGGGCAGTCTGAGTTGTTGTTGTTGAGTCAGACTCAAAAGATATAGTCTCAGTGGTCGTTATGCCTCGGTCCATAACGCCCAAAACCTCAACAGAATCCCTCGGCATCGGGTAAGAGTTGTACCTGATTGTCCAGCTTGTGTATGTTCCAGACGGAACCTGCTGATCAACAACAAACTCTCGCGCATTATGCTGACGAGTGATCTGAAATGTAGCGTTGTTTACAACGAGCGTTTGGCCCACGATATCCTCGGGCAGGTTCTTAATGCCTGCTCCTTCGGTAATGGGCAGGGTCACAACGTGGGTTCCGGTAGAAGTGAGGGTATCAGTGCTGCTGCCGTCGATATCGGCCCTGAGCATGAGTAGCGCTCGCTTCTGCATAAAGAGCCACTGGTACTGGCTGGAGACCTGCAAGTAGTGGCGGTTGATGACTCGCGTCAGGTTGTCATCGTACTGCTTCAGATCGGGGTTGTAATCCAACGCTGAGTTGATTTCGTCTCTTAGGTCGCGAAGGTTCACGTCAGGCTCCAGAAAAAGAAAACGGCTGCTGAGATATCATACCCCAGCAGCCGTAGATGGACCGAGGTCCGGTAGCGAATATGCTCTAGCCGAGCCAACCCTTATCATACAGAAGGATCTTACCGTCAGCGGTAGCACCAGAGTATGCACCGACACATACACCGATAGATGCAGTAGTTGCGCTATCAGAATCGTAGATACGAATTTCACCAGACGTTGAAGCAGACACCTTTTGACCGATAGCGATAGCCTCGGCAGATGTTGTGCCTGTAACGCTAGAGTCAACCATTCCGCCACACTGAACGCGGACCTTCTGGCCCTCAGTTGCCGCTTCCAGGGCTACACCAATACACAACGTACTGCTAGTAGTTCCACAAGACTTTACAACTTGTCCGTTATAACCATGAAGGTCTGGATCTGGAGTAGCCGTAGGGTCTGTTTCAACTTCAACAGTAGCTCCCTTAGCGATAGTTCCGTTTGCAAGTGCAGTATAGATGTGCTTGTACTCGTTCAGTGCACCATCTACACCATCAATTTTAAGAATAGGCATTTTTTTATCCGTTTAAAAGAAGAATGGGGGGGGAGGGAGGAGAGGGGGCGGGGATCAACACGACCCCCACCCAATCAGGATGACCTAGAAGGTTTCCAGGTCGAATGCTACACCGCTTGAACCAAGGTGCTTGGCGATCAACTGACCACGGCACCGGAGCTTAGCAGCACGAACGTCATACTCACCCGACACAGTCTCGAAGTCCGAGAGGTCGAAGTAGCCTTGTGGATCCCACAGGCAGTGAATGTCGTTCATGTTCAAGAAGTAGAAGCTGATTGGATCAGCAGTTGATCCAGGCGTTCCACCAGCGTCGGGCATGTTGTACTCAACGTTGATCGGCACACCATCGAACATCTCTACCATGCGACCGCCATCGATCTTAGATTGATCGACGTAGCGCTCGTGAGCCTGGAGAGCACGCTTGAGGTTCTTGAATCCAGCGCGGGAAGCAAGAATCACGTTGGGTGCGCCAGAAGGCGACACAGCGTTGATCTCGACCTTGAGGTCGTAAAGACCAGCGAGGCCGTTAGCGTTGAAAGAACCAGCACCATCAAAGATCTGGTTTTGCCAACCGGTCTTTCCAGTGTAGGAGCCCTTATCGACACTACCAACGACGTTGGTTTGAGAGCCAACAGCCAGCGTCTCAAGGAATCCGTGATGGCTACCTGAAGTGACATCGAGGCCATTCAGGGTGTTCCAGTCTTCCCAGCCGGCTTGCTCGCCCTTGACGATCTGCTTGACGAACTCACGCTTGAGGGCGTTAGCGGTCATCTGAACGCGGCTCTCAAGAATCGAAAGAACGGCAGAGTCACCTTGGTTGACCATCTCTTCTTCGGAGGAGATAGCGACAGGGCGAACAACGTGTCCCCAGTCGTACTGAGCAGGGACGAACACATCTTCGACACTAAGGTCGATGCGCTCGAAACCGGTCTGCATACGAGTGGTTGAGGAGTGCTCACCGAAGCCCAGAGGGACAACGATACGAGAACCACCAGACTGAACGGGCTTTCCTGTACCATGAACACGCTCTTGAGCGTCGAGGAAGGCTACAGACTCGTGAACGTTGTCACGCCAGTCCTTCATCAGGATGTGCATGGTGGTGGAAAGCAGTTCGTTTCCAATTGTAAGGGCGGTAGTGGCCATTTTAGGCTCCTATTAGCGGTTGTTTGAAAAGGCTTTCGCGGCTTCGGGGTTTGACTGGAGCCAAGCAGCAATTGAAGCCGCACCTTGCTTCTTGACATCAGGGGGAATCTCAGCGGAACCAGGGGACCCGCTCATGGAACTTCGTTGCACTCGACGAGCGGCATCAGCCCGCGCTCGGCGCTCTTTTTCAGTGCGGCTACGCTGCTCGGACATGATCTTACGGGCCTTGATGACCTCATAAGCATCTTGTGTACTGAGCGGAGCGTCCGTACCTTTTCGGCTTGTAACAAGCGAGGCGACCTCTTTCTTGAACCCAGCGTCTTTCATTTCTGGATGTGACTCCAAGAAATCATAAAAGGCGCTTTGCTGCCTACGCTCTGCAGACGCTTCCTGCATCGGGGCAAAAACACTACCCACAGCCTCGGCAACGCGACGGTTAATGTGCGCGTTGATGCCGTCTTCGGACATAATGTCTGGGAGTTCACCGTCGTCGATCTGCAGAGCACTCTTGATCTTTGGATCATCAATCAAAGAAGCAAACTCGGCCTGACGGCGTGCAAAGTCGCGCTCAAGGTGCTGAATCTGCTGCTCGCGCTTCTGATACTCACCCAACCGCTTCGTATACGATTGATCCAAGGCGGCCTGCTTTTGCTTGTATGCAACACGAAAGTTGTGAAGCATGCGACGAGCAACCGTTGGAAGCTCTTTGATGTCGTGCTCAGAGATGCCTTCGTAAAATGCGTCAGTCTTAAGCTCGTTGTCATCAATGTCTGAGAACAACGGGTCAAATGCCCTCTCGTTCGCCTGCCCAACATTTTCGGAAGAAGCGTCCGAACTGCTAAAACCCGCACTAGGCTCGGCGCTTACCGTGGACTCATCCGCAACAGGGCTGCTTTCCTGCTCGTCCAAAAGTCCGGTGGACCCAGCGCTTTCGACAGGGTCCACTTCATTATTAATTTCATCACTCACAAAAAGCTCCTTTAGCGGTAAAAATCTACCACCATATAATATAAATGTTCAACGATTTTTAATCTTTTATGCCATTGCTGAAGAAAGTTCTTGGTCATCTTCGGTCATTTCAGTAGGCGCAGGTGCCATAGGTTCTTCAGAGCCTGCCGCATCAGCGGGGCCTTCATCACCGGGCAATTCTTCACCTTGCTGCATTTCCTTAATGCCTTCTATTAACTTCTTATCCTTACTAATACGCTTTAGCTGAGCCGCCATCTTTCGCAGATCAGTATCAGTAACAGCGGTGAATGGGTCGAACTCGTACTTGTCAGCAAACTCTCCACCACCAACCATCTGCAAAAGTTGAACAATTGCAAGCAAAGTAATGAAAACGTCAGGAGGAAGTGGCGCATCGTACTTTCCGCCCTTCACATCTTCAGGGTCAAAAGAAAGCTCAGGGATGTCTTCATCTGAGATCTTAGAAAGCGTATCGTTGAGTTGCTTAACCAGGGTCTGGATGACCTTCACGGTAAACGGCTTCTCTGGCTGTGGGGCAGACTCAGCCATTTGCTGGTATTGAGCCTCCATATCATCAGCAGGGGCTGGCTCCTCTGGAACTGGCTCGGCATCCATGGGGGGCTGTTCTGCCGATTCTTCTGGGGCAGGCTGGCCCATTTCCCTCATTCCTGATGATGCTCCGTACATTGTTTTCTCCTAAAGGTGTTTTTTATGGTTCGCTTCGCGAAACTGCCTAAATGCTGGGTGGTTGTCTAACCGGTCACAATAATCATCATATTCTTTTACTTCTGTATTGTGCCGAGTATCCCATTCACTAAATTCTTTATCAACATCCCAATCCCCATCTACGGGGGTTAGGCCACGCTCCTTGCAAACATCTAATCGATGTTGCTTGCTTTGAAGCATAACACCTAAACCACGATCATAATAAGGGAACCTTTCACTAAACCTATCGATTCGCGCCGTTGGAACCCATTTAGAGTTCATCGAAGAACATTCAGGGCACTTCCGCTTGTCCTCAAAATGTTGTCCAGCACTAAAATCGGTAAGCTCATCGAACTGATGGTCACAGTCCTTGCACATATAGAGGTGCATAACCAGGCCCCTTGATTTCGCAGATTTCGGTGGCGCCTGGCTATATGGATCGTTTGACTGGGCCGCTGAGACCCTAAACACTCTTTTGGAATCTGAGCCACACTCTGAGCACTCTAATGAATCAGGGCGGCTTGCAAACCTGCACGAGTGGTCTTGCTCATGCTCGCACCCGGTACATTTATAACTATACGTTGGCACTGACGGCCTCCAACAGTTGCTGAATAGCTGGACCCTGTTCTTCGGGCGGCATCGCCTCAATCTGATCCAATACCTGGATTATTTCAGGGGAGTCGCCCAGTATCTGACGCAGCGCAGCAATCGCCTCCTCGGGGGGCATTTGAGCAATCTGGGCCAAGATTTCCTCTGGTGAGGGCTCGCCTTCTGGCGGTGCTTCTCCGGGGGGCATTTCCTCAGGGGGCATTTCCTCGGGAGGCATTTCCTCCGGTGGCATCTCGGGAGGCATTTCCTCAGGGGGCGCTTCTTCTGGGATCTTCTTGGGCTTAGCCTCTGCCTTTTCTGACTCAGCCTGCTGCTCAAGCTCAGCATCAAGCTCCTCAGGGTGAAGGTCCTTTGGTAGGTCAAACCGCTCTGCGAGAACCTTCATGTAGTTCTTAGCAAACACGCCAGTGGGCCCGCCCTTATTCGCGGTATCCCAGAGAATGCTGTACGGCTCAAGCAATGCAACGAGGTTCTGCTGCATAGCAGCATCACTGAGCGGCGTTCGGCCACCTTCAACAAAGCTGATTTCAAAGTTAGCATCCAGGTCTTCAACAGAAACAACGATCTGATCATTTCGATCACGAAGCATGATTGTTTCCTGACGGACCTGATGGCCGTCCTCAGACTCGAATACCCCAAGACCTGGGACAACGTTCTCGTCAACAAAGGGCTCCTGGGCAGATGCGGTGTTTTGTACCAGCGCAAGCTCTGCTTGTTGCTCCTCTCTTTCAGTTTCTGCCTTATCTACGTCGCCTGTTCGCCCAGCAAGGGTTGAGCCAAGGAGGTTGAGTTCATCCTCGGTCATGTCGTCAAGTTCACGCTTATCGGTAATCTTGGACGCCAGATCCTTAAAGTCTTCGTCATCGACATCAACGCCGATCATTTCAGCAAGGCCCTTGATCTTCGCCTTATCAAACGTTTCCTGCTCTGCCTGGTCTTCCTGGTCGTCGGGCTGGTCTTCCTGGGCAGTGGCACCAACTTCAGCGACATCAACCTTTTGTGCCTCATACGCGCCACCACTATCGCCATCATCCTGCATGCAGGAGATAAGGCAGCGAAGCAGCAACTCAGTAAGATTAGCAAGCCACTGATCTTTAATGGCAGCGTGCAGGCCAAACTCAGACTCAGTGTATTGTTGAACGGTCTCTACTTCGTAGGCAGTAGCTTTTGTTACGATCCCTCTTGCTGCGGGGCTCGTGCCAATGACACGCTCCAGGTCAACTTCCACGTTCGAAAGGTAGCTTTGAATGTTGCTTGAAATCGGCGCGTTTTGAATCGGAATAATAGCATCTGACAGGGGCCGCTCATATCCTGAATCGACTTCAAGAATCAGGCCATCGTGACCCTCAGTCAACAAAGTCATCTCATCTGAGTTGAATGTGCCTTTTCGGGTAACATACTGGCGAGTGTCCTTTCTCGTGGCCATCGCCATATACGAACGGTAAGCGTTCAGTTCCTTAAACTGGGGCATCAGCCGCTTTACATGAGGGATGCCGCGAAGGGGAAACTCAGGCTCATAGTTAAAGATCAGTGGGACAATGTGGGCCAAAGGCTCGCCATCATAACGAACAAAAGGAAGCGGACCCACATAAACGGGGTCTTTGGAAGTATTGCCTTGACCAAGGACATAAATCTCAAGACGGCCTTCATATTGAATGTTTGGATTCTCTGGGTCCTGGTAATGATCCACTAAGTTACAAAACTCTAAAACTCGAACGAAGTTGTTATCGTCCTCAACGTTGTCGTGCCGCTTACGATTCTTAGAGTTTTCAACCTGCCCATCACCACCCGACAAAAAGTCAATGCGACGGGTTCCGCTTAAATCTTCCAGGCCGTATTCTTCTTCGACCTCATGCTTTGGCCGATAGTATAAATGGCCACGGTAACGCTCATCGTCAACATCGGACACCTCAGTATCGAGCAGCATCTCCCACACAGGGATTACGCGCAGCCAGACGCGATCCATTGGGTTTCCACGACCATGCCTGTACCCAACCTTCATGCCTGCGCCTGGATACAGCAGGGCCTGCCGAAGGCCGGTCATCACGCGCTCATGGATCTTACGACTCGAAAGCATACGGTTTACGGCAAGCTCTGCCTTTTCAGCGTCACCGCTACCGGTAGGATCAGGAGACAAGACGACTCTGCTTGCTCTTGGATACAAGGCCGAGAGATACGAAGTGATGACACCCCACAGGCGGTTGACCTCTACCTCCACCTCGCGCAGGCGGCGGCTATCCTTGGGCATCGAGTCGCCCGTCATGTACTCCCAGTACCGGGTCATATATGTGTGCTTGTAGAGCGACCAATCCTTACGGTTCTTACGGGCATTGCCGTCATGAGAACGAACAAATTGGTGGACAAGCTTTGGCGTGATTTGATCTTTTTTGCTCACGAGACCTTCGCTCCGCTCATTACATTAAAAGGATTGTTGCGAGCATAATATCTCTTATTACGTCGCCGTGGTATATCTTGAGACTGAGGCATGTTTCTACGGTTCCATTCTGCAAGCATTAACGCATCAGCGAGGTCATCGTGGTAACCATCTTGTCCCTCGATTCTGCCAGACTGCTCTCGGATATGCATCAACTCTTGAACGGTAGATAAATCATTCAATGATAGTGAATCGCCGTTCACCATTTGACGCAAGTGCGCGTAGCCCTGCTCCTTGCTGCCCCGAGTGGTAGTCCAATACTTCACGATCTTGCTGGCGCTCTGCCCTGGTGTTGCTGGCTTGTGCCACAGGGGTATGCCTGCCTTTTGAAACTCGCGGATCACAACTGGCCCAGCGCCACCCGTATTGGCCTCAACCAGCGTCCTCGCCTTGTTGTAGTGCATCGCCAACTCGACGGCCTTCTGAGCAAATAAGATCTCCCCACCCTGGTTCATGGACAGTGTCGCAACCTGGCGACCATCAGCACTCAAAACCTGGGCCACAGCATAGTCGCCACCATTGCACCAGGATGGGTCTACGCCAACGGAGTAGTTCATACCTGGGTACGGCCTCTCATATACGCGAAGCTCACCCTCTACAGGCTTGAGCGAGGACAGAACAGAGTTTAGGTACTCGGTGTCAAACCAGCTTCCGTCGTATATGGCAAAGCCGTCTTCGATCGTTAGCGGATACTCGCGCCTAAAGCGGCGGATGCCGATGCCGTTGATGCCGTGAATCCTGTCGTGTCGCCAATACAACTGGGGCATCGATAGGTTGTGCTGCTGTGCAAGCAGCCATTCTTCTTGATCAGGCTCCCAGTTATCGGGGACCTCTGCTTGATACGCCAAGTGATCCGACCACTTGAAGAACCTGAACGCTACAGACTTATCCCCACGCTGCTTGGCCTCGATAGCGCTCAGCACTTTTGAGTGGAACAGATTGCCAGGACCGTCAGCCGTAGAAATGATGATGATTTTCTTATGGGGGCCTTCGTGCAGCGTTGAGGTCACAGACGCCCATACGTCCTCTGCGTTGGGCCAGAACGCCAACTCGTCGGCATGCAGACGCTGGTACGTCCAACCACGGGCATCGCTCTTACCGCCAGCGGTCATGCACCGGAAACCGGCCATACTGTCCTTAAAGATCAACTCACGCTTGTTTGATCGTTCGATCGGTTTCTTCAGCATCTGGGGCAGGGATCGGTAGTAGTGCCGAACGCGACCGAAAATAGCATCCGTGGAGTCGTAAGAGTCAGCGACAACCAAGCATCGAGCAGGGTCCGTTGCCCAATATAGGTAGTTAAAGTTGTACGCCGTCGCGACGGTCGTGTCCCCAATCTGGCGAGGCTTGTAGTGGATGACCGTCTCTGCTTCTGACTCGAAATCCTGAAGCGCCATTACCTGCTCAGCGAACGGCGTGTTGAAGTACCGCTCCTGACCCTTCTCGTCTACGATTTTAAGCCTACCTATAAACTCGCCTGAGTTGGAGCAAAGCTGAGCAAGACGCCTTTTATCGCTTGCATCCACTATGCCTCACCTGGCTTTGGAGACCAAGCATCCCCTCCGCCCATCTCAAAATAGCCCCTAAGCTCAAGCAAGGACTCGCTCTCGGCCTTGTCTTTCTTGGCGGCAGCAGAATCGAATCGAGTCTTGGCATACTGGCGATAGGCCCACTCCTCACCCTCGCCCATGGCATCACGGACGCCAGTCCAATACTGCGTATCCAGCATGCGAAATTCTTCTTCCGAGAGTTCGCTTGTCTCTGGGAAGGCGTCATAGAACCAGCCCTTGAACCGCTCGTCTTCTCTACACCAGCGATTCCAGGTCCGTTCGTTAATCGGCACACCCTGGTACTCTTTCTTTTTTGTCGCCTTGTACCACTCGCCACGGAAGAATCTCTTACTACGAGCCATCCGATAGGCCAGGTCACGAAACTTTTCTTGCTGATTTGTGGGCATGAACTCGTGATTGTCGGGCTTTAACCAGCCATTGACGTGTGGGTTATCCAGGTGAGGAGACCGAGTAGAAATATCAATGACCGTCTCGTTTTCGTTCGGGTCGCTTGAATCGTCATTTTCGTCGGACATAATCACTCCTTTCAGTTCATTATCACATACACGGAATATACAACATGAACAATAAAGCAAAAGAAGACCATCGTAAGTTTAACGACATTCTTCAAAAACTTAAAGAAGCTGGCAAAATAAGCGATGCTCCGCCGCCGACCGGTGAGGCCGAGAAGAAGAAATACATCGAAAAAATGACCAAGCTTTTTAAGAAAGAAGTCTACGACTCAGACTAAAAGGGAATGTGCTCGTCACCCTGATTGTAGACAGGTTTTTGAGTCTGAGCGGACGGGGCGTTATCGGCCCTGCTGCCAAGAAAACGAACATTATCCGCAACAATCTCTGTAGAAAATCGCTCGTTACCGGTCTTGTCGGTGTACTTGCGAGTCTGAATCCGGCCCTCTACATAGATCTCTTTGCCTTTAGAGCAGAACTTGGCCACGTTCTCGGCGGATCGTCCCCACACAGTGACGTTGTGCCATTCTGTGTGATCAACCCATTCTTCCCCTTCCTTGCGGCGATCGGTGGTTGCCATTCGCATATTGACAACGGATGTCCCGCTTCCGGTTTTTCTAAGGTCTGGATCAACTCCCAGACGGCCCACAAGAATTGCTTTATTCACGCTCATTGTTTATTCCTTTTATTATATTTACTGTGGCCAAGCACAAGCGCCCGCTCTTTCCGCTCAGGGCCAGTGCTTGGTTTCTTCCCGTATTACATGCGGGAGATTACAGCAACCAGCTTGGGCCTTTAGGATTTTTAGGATTCCCGATTTCCATGGGAGAACCTTGAGAATTTTTAGGTTTCACGAGGATCTGGTAGTCCTGGCTTGGGAACGGACCGCTTACGGCTGCCGTCATACCAGACGGAAGCATGTTCCCATATTTCTCTGAGTCGGGTATTTGGTCTTGAATCATCTGCTCAAGCTCACGAATCAACGAATCAGACAGAAACCCTCCCGTGGCCAACTCTGCAGCACACCCTGAGTGGCTCACCAGGGCATGCTTTACCTCTTGGTTTATATCCGCCGGGCCCAGAGGACCGGGGTCTTTCTTAAACATACTCATGGCCCGCAAGCCATCCAGCATATCCAGCCTGCCTGGAGGCTCAGGCTCAGCGCGCACAAAGTCATCTCGCGCCATTGCATGGTCGTAAAAAAACATCAGACCCCCTCACATTCCGTATTTGGATTTTCCGCGCTTTAGGTGCGGGTTGCCAAGCTCAGACTGTGGACTTGCAGGCTTGTCAGACTTCATAGCGTCACTCAGCGTAGGAAGATTGGCGATACCTCGGTCTTCGAGAAAATCCTGAATGGCTACGCTGTGCCGGTCCCGAGTGACCCGGCTCACTGGCTCTGGGCTGCCCCTCTCACCATTACGGCGCACGTACTTGCTGACGCGAGCCTTTGGTGACATGTTACCGACACGAGGATTTCGCTTTGCGATTTCCGTCAGTTCAACGGCTTTTCCATAGGCAGCGCTAAGGTTGTCGTCTTCTTTACTCACCGAAGTACCCCATGGATGGTTCAATTTCTCGTTCTTCCACGCTTCCTTGGCCAGCCATCACGGGCTGCTCGGGCGTTGTTGGGCCGATGGGCTCCTCGGGGGGAGACTCAACGATCGGCATCGACGGCTTAAACGAAATGCCCTCACGAAGCATGCGGTCATCTTCATTAAGCAAGGCAGCGCGGGTGGTCATCAGGGCCTCGTGCTTACCCAAAGACCTAGCCAGACCGGGGGGCACAGTCCCCGTTTGCTTATAGATTCGAACCGCCTCATTTCTTGCACCCTCATAGGAGTCAGGAATGTCAGAGAGCGCATCGATGCTGCTAAAGCCTGATGGCCGATGCCGTTCGCTGGTCTCAGCAAAGGCGTTGCCGTAGTCCGTTGTCCTTCTGACTTCGTTCATCATGGCAACGCTTAGGTTGGGGTCTACTGGTGTGCGCTCAGCTTGTACCAGGCGCATAAAGTGTTCGTATTGGGCCGGATTGAGTTCGGGCCCAATGTTGCGGGCGGACGACAAGACGGGGCCATGCCTTTTGTACGGGTCCATCGCCGCCCATTCCTCGTCTGTTGGTTTCCGACCTCGGGGCAGTCTTGACTTGAAGGGATCTATGTAGGTTTGCCTGGCAAGTGAAGCTGCCTTTGATGCTGCTTCCGATAGATCCCAATCTGACTCAAGCGATGTCTTGAGTGCAGCCATATCACCGCCCTCCATCCGGCGTCCCATGAATTCCCTGTCGCGATCCCAAGGCTTACGTGCGGCGAATTCCCTGTCGCGATCCCAAGACCCAAGGCCTTCCTGCTCACGCAAGCGCTCTCTGCCAAGCTTCCCAAGAGCAGCCGCGCCACCAACCCCAAATGCGACCTCATAGGGAGCACTGGTGCCGAAGCGTGATCCCGTTTGTTTTTGAATCATGCTTGGATCGATCTGCGAAGGAGTCCTCAGGGATTCTGCGTGCGCCTTAGCGCGTCTCGCAGCACGGCGCTTGGCCTCTTGGCCAACCGCGAACTGGTCGCGTATGTCGATGATCTTCGTAGGAATCAGGTCCTCGAAATCATCCGCCCGCTTGATTCCCTTGCGGGCCTCCTTAGCGGCCTTCGTCATCAAGGCACCAGAGCCAAGGCCACCAGTCAGCACGCCACCAGCAGCAGCCAATGCAGCGTCACCGTATGTGCCCTCTGGATCAATAAGCTCACCAGCAGCATAGCCGACATCGCCAAGACCAAGATCATACGGCGTCACAGATGCAGCCATAGATACTGGCTTCACAACGTCAGCTACGCGACGACGGAAAGCATCCGTGGCTCCAACACGTTCAAGTTCCTCGCGACGACGCTCACGGAGCGGCTGGCTGTGCAGCCGCTGATCAATCGCATCCCTGTAACGCTGTCGCTCCTCTGGGGTTCCAGGTGGCACGCGAAAACCCTCATGGTAGTCTTCGAGAACGCGCATCGCATCTAGCTCTTTCATCACAGATGGGTTGTTCACGTAATGCCAGATCTCCTCGGACGAAGCGTCTGGGTATTGAGCATGAAGCTTCTCAGCCAATGCCTGTGCCTCTTGGGTACTCATCCTGTTTCGTGCCACAACAGCCTCCTAAAATAACTGAACGTCACCTATTAACTCTTTATATAACAGAAATGATATCAGACCGGCGTCCTTTAGGCTCTGCACATTATCTATATCTTTCATCAAAGACAACTTATCGGAGCGATTCAACTGTACGGACTGAACGGGATGATTAAATGCTTGAGCCTTATTATAAACAAATCGGTTCATAGCGCCATTGGGCCCCGACAAATGAACCATGGGGCCGCCCATGTCTATGATGGACTCGAACAGACCAGCCTGCTCCAACTCTTGAGCGGCACGCATCTCGATGTCATCGGGGATCTTGGGGCCGATGTAATCGATCACATCGAACGCACGCTTTGCGTCAAAGTCGTCCAATGAGTACGGCCTCGTTTCATAGTAGTAGTCTTCGCCCTTCAAGAAGCGCAAGTACTCACCTGAGTCCAACTCCGCGCCCACATCAGACAGATCGTCCAAGCGTTCGTTGTGCCACTCGTGCAGTACATCGCCGCGCTTGGATGCACGCTCCTCATCAGGCAAGCTGTAGTACTCAGCCTCGACCAAGGCCAACTCAGACGCCAACTCGTTAAAACGCGACTTCAACCCAGTGCGCTGTTCGTATACTTCCCTGGAGTCACTAAGCTCATAGGACTGCACGTAGTCGTCGCCCGTGTAGTAGGGCTCATATGGCGCTTCTTCCATTGACTCATCGGGAAGTGGGTTGCCCTGCTCCTCGCCGCGCTGAGAGCGTACAGCGGCAGCAGCGGGGACTGCAGCGCCTACTCCGATGCCCTTGAGAATGTTTCCGCTTGGGTCGAAGGTTCCTACGTTGCCGATTGCCGATTTGACCTGATTGGAATCAAAAACGACGTACTCTTTAGTAGGGAACTTTTTTGGGTAGTCATAGTACGTCTTGCCATCAACTTGAAGAAAGTCATCTTTAAATTGTTCATCAACAATTTTTAGCCTTCGATTCAAATCAGCAGGGCTTGTCGATTCGATCTCGGCTATTTCTTTAGCGCCCTCATATTCAGAACCTTTTCTATAGAAAAAGTCTAAATCTTCATGCTCAGATGTGACGGCCACACCGTCATGACCCTTTGATGTTGCGTACTCACGAATAGCCTCTGCCCGATAGGGGCTTCCACCAAGCATTGCAACATCAGGATCACCAACGCTTGATTTGTCCAAATTTGCTTCAAAGTCAGCGATAGCAGCTTTATTTTTTGGTGAAAGGTTCTTCCCAAACTCAGGATCAGCCATGTTCCGCTGTGCGATTTTTGCTATTTCATCGAATGCAGCGTCACCAGCCTTAAATGTAGACGCATCAATCTCCAAAGGATTTTCAATCGAAACATGCGATGGAATAATACTGCCTTCCATTTCACCAAGACGCTCACCTCGATTCTTCGTGAAAACAGAGGCATGCTCAGGACGATCAGTAAAATACGAGCCAGTTCCGTAATGAGCCGACTCTAAACTTGGCTCGAATACTTCAAAGTCACCCCTTGTCCCATGATAAACCACCAACGGCTCACCAGCCTCATCGACTACCTTGGACTTACCGAACCACCGCTTGAAGTAAGGCGACTCTGTACCCATCTCCTTCCATAGACGCTTGGCTTCTTCAATCTCCGCTGGAGTGTAGGCCCCAGCAGTAGCGACATCTGTGGCGGCGGGGGGCTTGGGTGCGGCAGTATCAGCACCCAAGAAGGTTTCGGCCTTTCTTGTTTTTATGGCTGATGCATCATAAACGGCGAGTTCATACATCTGGCTATTAACTTGCGAATACATGCCTGTAACACCGGCTTCATCCAAAAGTTCATAGGCGCGATCACGAGGCAACTTTTCAAATAAATATCTTGGGTCTGCGTTCCGAAACTTCTCACCGAAAGTCTTTACCATCACATTTTCAAGGCGTTTCCAGGCAGGAGTGTCAGGAACATTGCGGGTCACCATATTGGTAGTATCAAGCTCGACTTCATATCCAGTAGGGGTTTCGCCACCATATTTCCTATATGCGCCAGCTTGGAGGGTTTGAAAATAAGTGCCTTTTCCTAATGGGAGAGGAACCCCTCGCATATCCGGGCGGCGGCCCTCACCACTACCAAAGGCTGGGCCTCTTGGGTTCCACTCTTCGGTCGGAGGCTTACTACCAAAGTGGTATGCCTTTAGGCGAGGCGGCAACGGCTCGTCTACCTTTCCCATGGCAGGGTTATATTCAGGTAGATCGTCTACGGTCTTGGCGGCTGTGGCTGTGGCGGCGGGGGGCTTGTAGGTATCCACGACGATCTGCTTCTTACCGGCCTTTCGTAAGGCCGCAATCCGATGGACGCCGTCGCTGATGGATACGATTTTTCCGTCAGCATCAAGACCCACTTGCGGAGGAGTCATCTCTTCGCCAGACTCAATAAACTTTGTTGCCCTACGGACTCTTTCCGGGTCTCGGACCTTGAAGTCTCCACCCGTAGGAATGTCATCAATGTTGACGACGCGAGGCTCATAGTCCTCAAAGCCCTGAAGGGGCGAATGACCCTGCTGCCTCAGTTCTTCAATGTTGTGGCCTTGAGACTCCAAGTCCTTACGCATTTCAGCGGCATCAACTGTTCTGGACTTGTAGCGAACACCGTCAACGGTTGTTCGTCCAATGTCTGCGGCGGCGGGGGGCTTGGCTACGTCGGCAGCAGGACGAAGATGCGGGTAGTCCTTCAGTACTTCCTCTGGAACCTCTTTCCCTTCGCGAATGGCATCCTTTACGAAAGCCTCATGTCCAGACTTAACTGTACTGTCTCGCGCATATTGTGGGGCATAATGCCACTCATCGGCAGATGTTCCTGCCCAGATCACGTCCTTGGCTGGAACCTCAAGCTCAACAATCTTAGAGCCAACATCTCCGTAGCCACTCGAACCGTGCTCTACCGCATACGATCGCTCCAGCGCTACCCAGTCACCGGGCCTAATACCGTCTGAGGGGTCGTCTGCTGATACTGCGCGATAAAGAGTCACCTTGTCATCGGGCTGCACGTTCTTGAGCCTTCTAACCAAGCTTGGAGCCGTAAAGTTAAAGTCTGTGGCGTACTGGGCCATTGCCGAAGGCAGATCATCAAGCTGGTCAGCAGCGGCAGCGGTGTACCTGCGCGTTTCAGCAACTTTTGGTCCGATCCTTTCTTGGTCAATGGACTTTTTCCAATCAGCCTTGGTTACCAAGTGAGGCTCCATTGAGCCAGCACCACGAGCGGCCTTCGCACCCTTATACAGAGCCATGCCACCCATTCCAATCGCACCTAAAGCAGCAGCGGCTGAAAGCTCCTCCTCACCGGCTGCGGCGGCTCCTACGGCGATGCCGGGCAACGCAAGGCTGTACAGCTTCTGGGGCTTGATGACCTTGTCTTTGACTTCTTTGGTTAGCTCGAAGAAGGGGACTTCGATGATTCGACCATCTTTGACAAGGCTCTCAAGAATGCCACTTGCTTCTGGAGCATCGAAGAAGTCAGCAGTATGACCAGGATATTCTGGATCTCTAATGGAAGAAAAACCAACGTCCTCCAACTCAATGAGTGTCGTCCCTTGCCTCGCCTTCGTCTCCTTCTTGACAATGCTCGGGATGAGCTTGTCGTAGAAGTACTGGTTGCCCTTAAAGACTTTCTCGGCTTGCTCTGCGCCTTCTTCGTATTGCCCACCTTGTTGTTTAAGCTCCGCAAGACGCTTCAAAAACGCTTCTGGGTTGCCCAACATGCCAACAGCCTCACTACCAGGCAAAGTCACCACAGGCGTGATCATGTCTGCACGGCTGAACGCTACGCCGTCGTAGCCCTGCTCTGCGGCCTCGCGGAAGATGCGCTTGATGGCGAGGGCCGTCCACTCCTTGGTGTCTTTTAGGGGAGCGTCGGGGACAGGCGATCCTTGCATATGTCCTGCAAACTCATTTCTGATGCTTTCATGCGGAACTTCGCTTTGTGGCATTCCACCGCCCGATCTCCTAATTGTCCCGCCACGCGCATGAAGCCTCAAACCAATTGTATCAGCCGCAACCTCTACGCCCTTGACAGATGCGTGATATTTATTGACCAGTAGGACAAGTTCTCCAGAGTCACCGGGGCCCCCATAGGCTTTGTCAGACCAAGATTCGTACGAATTATAGGCATCCAAGTCTTTTTTGGATAAAGTCTTTTTCCATGGACCAATTTTTTCAGGGAGCATGGTTTCAAACACGTCGAGTCCTGAGTCTTGCACCAACTCAAGTCCACGTCGGTAGTTTGGCGGTCTCGGGTTTGCCGCCTTCCAAGCATCAATAGCCTTTTTGTTAGACTCCATTTTTTGTATCGCAGACTCGACATTGTCTGGAAGCTTTATTTTCTGGCCCTGATACCCCCGCTTCAGACCCTTCTGATGCCAGTCAGACTGGATCTCCTCAACAAACAAGATCCTGCGGCCCTTGCTGTCAATCCGGGTCTTGGTGCGAATGTGGACCATGACGTTGGGGATGTGGCTGTGGTGGGAGTCGGTGAACTTTTCATGTCCCTTTATTCCGTAAAGAAGGTGAGAATCAGTTTCGTTAATCTCATTGATCGCAAATTGCTTGGCTTCTTCTGGTGTTTGGAACACCCCACGAGTGTCCCTGGCGGCCGAACCACCAACTGGAGCGCCATTATGAAAAACCTGGTACTGACCGCGAAAGCTTTCATTCTTATATACGTCTGCCATGTCCAACACTTCAAAACTTTCAGGCAAATCCGTGAACGTCTTGGTTGGGACCGTCAGCAGAATCTCTTGGTAGTCCTCGCCGCCAGGGACGGTGTAGTTCTCCCACCTGGGAGGACGAGCGCTATCTTCAAGCCTAACCTGAAAGGCCTCAAGCTCTTGTTTATGCTTTTTGCTTGCCTGGGCATATTTCTGGTACTTCGGCAGGCTTTGGAACTTACGCAGGGCGGCCAGCCGACTCTCGACCTCGGGCATCTCATTTAGGAGGCGGGCGATTTCCTGAAGGTTTTCGTGCTGCTTCACAGCAACTGCGCCCTCGTTGGTTATCCTGCGATACTCAGCCTCTGACATGACTTTGTATGGCCAATTGGCATCGGGATGGTTTGGAATTTCCCCCATGTGCCAACGATAAAACTGAGATTTGTCGTCAACAAACTTCTGATACTCAGGATCAGCCAGCTTCGCGTTGACCGTGGTGCGTGCCTCAGTGATCAGTGCGGCGTCTTTGGGTGTCCAGGCACTCGGGGAGCTATTTTTGACCAAATCCTCCAGTTGTTTGACGATGTCCACCATTTCGTCAGGAACACCCCCACGAGCATCAATCCGACCAAGAGGCTGGACATAATCGAAATACAGATCTTCGAGGTGATACAAATCGTCAGAAAACCTGTGCATATGATCCAAAGCGTCTTCGCCAGGAGCGAGTACGGCAGCGAGAGACTTCGCCTCGTCATACACATCATTAAAAGACTCAGTTGCTTTATCCTTAAGGTTCTTGATGTCGTCTGGAGGGTCGATCTTACCGCCAAGCCGAACCTCCTCGATCTGGACCTTGTTGTCCTCCAGGTGCTGGATCAACTCGTCCTTGGTGACGCTCTTTTTGCCTGCAGCCTTCGCTGCTGCGACAAAGTCAGGGACCTTGGTGTCCGCTATCTCTGACTTCTTTGCTCCCTTCTTGTTCAGAAACTGCTCAACGTCATCCACGCCAATCTTGGCAGGCATGCTCTCCGCAACAGCTTTCTCCAAAACAGACTCGAATACGGGTGCCGGTGCAGCAGGTGCTGCTTTGGCAGCGGCAGCAGAGTACTCAGGCAGAGGTTTGCCGCGATTGGGTCCTTCAAGCTCGAATGGAAACTTGATCTTCTTCTTACCGTCTTCACCGACCAAAAACTCGGGGAAGTCTACTCGGTCTGGCGCATCTTCAGCCTGTTTCTGCCAACGAATATCATTAGACTCAACTACAACAGGGATCTTCTTAACACCCCTCTCTTTCAACACTTGGGCACGATGACGGCCCTCATGACCAAATATTTTACCTGACTCATCAAACTTCAGGTGAGGCAAGCTTCTAAACTTGGTGCCCTCATCAACCAGCTTCTCGACGGCTTCAATCTTACGGACCCCTACGCCCCTTGCTGCCAAAGAAAGAAACTCATCAATATCCATGTAGACAAGCGTCTCCCTGCTGCCAGTAGGACTCGTCGCTTTTCTGGTCTGCTCAAAGGCCTCGTCGGAGAAGTGGTCAGACCCACGGAGCTTCGCGGCAGCAACGTCCTCGGCTTTCGCCACATCAGCCACGTCAGCACCACGCATGGCCGCTTTCAGCCGGGCACCACTCAATAGAGTCCCGACCAGCGGAACACCAGCGGCGAACACTTGAACACCGCCCGCTAAGCCGGATATGGCCGTGTCCGTCAGGTGCCTGTAGCGATCTTCGGGCTCCCTGTATGCCAAGCGTGCAGACGATATTGCCGACGCCACATCAGATGCACCAGTTGGGTCCTTGAGGCTCATTATGTCAGCCACATTGCGTGCAGACTCCGGGTCGTCCTCAAGAATCGCCTTTTCAAGCATCTCGTTAAGCGCAGCCTTGGCTTTCCGAGTCGTGCCAACGGGGTCCTCGCGTATATCCAGACCAACCTGGCGCACACCCGAGTCGCGCACGTCCTTCACGAACTCAGGCTCGCCCTTCACTTCTTCTAGGCCGTACTTTTCGCGAATCCTGCGGTCTTCCTCTGGATCAGCGTGCTCACCGAATAGATACCGACTCGTCTCAGCCAAAGGCTTTCCGGCCCTGTACATAAACGACTCTTTCCGCTCCCGCTCGTCCTCGCGAGCATCAATCGCAGCAAGCCAATCGCCCACCCGATCCCGACCCATGTCAGCAGGAACCTCAAAGCCACGGTACTTGGGACGATTCACGGTCGAGCTAAGCTCTTGGTACCTGGATCGAAGATCGCCTAACGACCCGTCGTCTTCAGGCTCGACAACAGCATCAGGCTCAACCTCAGGCACATCAAGCGGAAGCGCCGTTTCGCCAGAATTGCCGCGCATGCTCCGTAGTAACAAGGCATCTTCGGACGCCATGACATCAAGCCCCGATCAAAGTTACTGCCACTGTCCCGGTCGGCGCAGTCGTTCCCGCCACACCCGCTTCCGTTGTGACCGCAACGTGTGCGAAGTTGCTGGACGGTACAGCGAAGCCACCAGGGATGTACATCTCTACAACCTTGCCTGCCGCTGCCTTCATGACGAAGATCGGATTGGTCGTGCCAACCGTTACATTCTGTCCGTCTGAGGCCGTGTCCGGCCAGAGCTTCAGATACACGTCCTCAGACGTATTCGATGTGTTGTCTAGCTTCGCGTAGTAAACAGTCGGAGCACCCTTATTGAAGACGTTCTGCACGATGGTCGCGTTCGCCGCAGACTCCGTGAACACAAGGCTTCCGTGAGGACTAGAGAGAGTTACAAGAAGATCTGCCATCGGAATGCCTCACTTATAGATTGCTGTAACGGTTACGTTTGAACCTGGGTCAGTGGTCTGGTCCGTCTGTGCGCTTGTGATGCAACGCAAGGACAAGCCATTCGCTATCGGCAAGCCGCTTGGAAACGAGATCACCTGAGTTGTGCTACGGGCAATCTGAAAGATGTAGTCCGGCTCCGTGGCCGCAGGAACGATGCCGCCGTCAGGCAGGCTGTCATATACCTTCAGGTAGCTCTCGGCACCCGTGTTGGCCGTATTGTCCACGATCAACGCATACAGTGTTGCAGTACCATTGGTGATGTTCTGAGAAGTTGCTGACCCAAGATCAGTATCAACCGTGAACTTACATGTAGCGTAGGTGTTGTCGAATTCTGTAATTGCCATCGTTAATAATTCCCCAACAAGAAGTCAGAACAACTTTACCTTATATCGACAATATAGCAAACAAAGAAAAAGGCCCTACCAGAGCAAGTAGGGCCTTCGTAGAAACAAACAGGATGAGTTGCACGTGGAGGTGTGCAGGCTCGAAACAAAGGTAGCACGGATGTCTTACCAGGGCAAATCATCGCCGAGCCTGTCCTCTGCCTCCTGAAACACCTCGATCAATGTCTTGCCCATTTTACGCGAGGCCGTGTCCCACCAGCCCTCCACAGGCTCAGGTCCGGCCAGCCTCATGCGTACACACAGCCTCGGTCCACGGTCTCGCTCCGCGTAGAAGTCCAGAATCGTTACCTTCACCACCAATGAGTCATCCCTCAGCACGCCTGCCATGACCAGCGCATCCAGCGCACACTTGCAGATGTTGTCTGCATCTGGCTTAGATCGCTTCCAAATGGCGTGATTCGGGTCCCTTTTACGCAATAAACGCTTCGGACGGTGTGCAAATGCGGCTATTTCGACCTCAACAGGCTCATCAAGTGGCGCTTTTCGCCACATGCTTGTCATCACCATTGCCGCAGAACGCTCCCAATCGGCTGTCTTTTTCGGTGTATATAGGCGCACTTTGCCGCCAATCGACGCCCCCCTGGGCCTTCCCTTGCCAATCGGGTCACCAGGAACCTCTACCATGTACATCCAGTCACCCATATTCTTCTCCATACCAACGTAATAGCTCATCTCTTAGAACAGATATCGACGGTGCACCTTCCATCTGTTCACAAGACAGGTAGACCTCATCGACAACGATAAACAACGCCCTAATCATTCCCCTATTGTCAACATTACGCTTTAGGTCATGAATGGCCCACGGTATGTCCAGCCGTAAAGGAATCTGCTTGCACCAACTTGGTACGCCTCTCCACTCGTCAGCATAGCGAGCCTTGTCCGAGAGCCACGCATGCCACTCTTGGATGGCGAGTCTCAGATTCCGCTGCACAAGCTTGCAGTCTAGTTCCACTTATCATTCCGCTTGTGAGTCATTGGCGAGAAGTGGAACGGATCATAGAAGTCAGACCACTCAGGCCACTCAACGCATTTCATGATGTCGTCAATATCGGATAGCTCCACGCGCACCCACCGAACAGTCTGCTTCGATGCCACGAAAGCCAGCGGTGCCGGTAGTGAATCAGGATCGTTCAGGTACTCTATACGGACACGCTTCCAGAACTCCTGCGAGCGCTTGTGTGTTCTCCGTGTATGTAGGCGCAAGTAAGGCCCGATCTCTGGCTTCGGCATCGCCATGCAAACCCTGTGATGCCTCTTGAGCATCTTCTTCAGGGCATGGAAACGACCATTCGGTACAACAGGACCATTGGACATAATGTAGTGATGCAGGAACCTAAATGTTGCCCAGGCCCACCGAGGCTTCTCTGACGGCACCGTCATATGATCCATGTAAGGATCGTAGGTCACGCGCTTCTTGTCGCGATCCGTCTGGAGCAAAACGGCGAACGAGTACTTAAACAAGCTCCTCGGTGTTGCCCGACTACCCCTGAGTACAGCCAATCGGCCATCCGGGTCACAGATTGCCACCTGATGACTGTCTGATGAGACAGCCCAGCCGCCCCTCTCGAATGCCTCCCTTCGGGCTTCTTCGGCCAAGTCCCAGTCTATTTCGCCCGACTTGTAGTTGGTATTCAGGATCGCGGTCTCCACAGGACGCAAGACATCTAAGAAGCGTTCCGATAGGCCCTGATACTTGATGACCACATCGCCTGCCCTCAAGTGATTGCTGGACTTTTCAGGTATCGCCGTAAGCCGTACAAACCGAACGTTTGATTCCTCCACCGGAACAGGAAGCTCGTCGATGTAGCTCCCTATCTCGTCTTTGCTGGTTACCGGGACACCGAGTACACCCTCGATACCTTTGGCTGGAAACCGTCGCGCTAAACACACATAGTCAGTCATATTTACTCCGAGCCTGGAGTCTATATTTCTACGAACGCTACGTCAACCCTGCACTTTGTACGTTTACTATCATTATCCCCAGGGGGGACTTCGTCCCCCCCATGCGCCGCGCCGTGCCAACGTCATCCCCAGGGGGGAGCATCGGCCCACCGCCGCCGCCGCCGCTCAGGGCTCCGCCCTGCCCCTGGCCGGGGTTCGGATTCCACCCCGCGAAAACCCAGGGGGAAGGCGGGATATGGCGCGTTCAGTTACACACGGCACCTCCACGGGGGAGGGACGGTCCACGCCCAACAGTGGCACCGAGGGCCAGCCCACCGAGGGCAAGCCCAGCAACCACCACGGCAGCGCGGGCAGTAGCTACCAGGGACCGAGCACCGGCCACGACGGAAGCCACAAAGCCACGCGCCCCAATAGGAAGCGCGGAACCAATCCCCAGGGGGGGAGCCTCAGCAGCCGGGGCAGCCGGGGCAGCCGGGACGACCGGGGCAACCTCGGCACCGTCAGCCACCGCCACCAGGGGGGCAGCAATGACCACGACACGAGGAGCACCAGGGGCCCGAAGCTGGGGAACCTTCGCCCAAGCCACGAACCGACCCGAAGCAGAACACCGGGCCCGTTGACGGGGGGCGTCTGCTTCGAGGGTTGAAAATGCGAGGGTGAAGGTCATGCTAAGTAGATATGCAAGTCCCATGCCAAACCTGGCAGACCGCCGAGCATTAGAGACGTCCAACGTTTAGAGCCTCACCGACAACGGCCCATCCCGCGGGGGGGGATAGGTGTGGCACCGCTCCAGGGGGCCAACATTAGAGACGTACAGCGTTTAGAGGGGTGCGCAAAACTTTTCGCAGGGTGTGTCAGGTTTTACGCATCTGTCAGGTATGGCGCCCAATGGAGAGACGTACAGCGTTTGGGTCCGAGAACAGCGCGAAAATGGTGCGAAAAAGGTTGCGCACTTGGGGCATTCCGCAAAAAGGCCCGAATGGAGAGACGTCCAGCGTTTAGCAAAGTTGGCACGGGCTGTGCAATACATCTCACCGAATCGCCGGTCATACCCGGCACACATCGACACACACCGACCCGGGGCGACACTGCCAACGCCCAAGAACTAAAGCGGGTCACTCGAATTTTCATCGTATCTTTTAAATCCCCCCATATGAATAGACAGGCAAGCCAGAATCAGCCCGAGCCCGCAGGGTGACGGCATTCTGAGTAGACCCTGACCCACGGCGGGAGCGTACGAACTCCCGACCCACGGTGAACACGTTGCAACGCAGCAAGCGCGAATGGAGAGGCGACCCCTTGCGGGGGGCCGTCATCCGAAGGACAGCCGGGAGCAATCCCCCTATCCGTGCCCACCCTACCTATGGAATCCGCCACGGCGGGCAGGTAGAGTCGAGCGAAGCAATGCAGACCGAAGGTGGCCCCGGCCCCGTGAGAGATTCCCCCGGTACGTTTCAGGAACGACGGGGGGGCGAAGACCCCAGCAACCGGGCCCGACAAGTCGGGAAAGCCCGTTATCTCTACCAGTGAATGGCCCCTGTCTATATATCCACCGCGATGAATCGCAGCGCCTCAGGGCGTGTCAAGGTGGCAGAATGTGATGCGGCCAGCTATGCGGAGCCGTGGGATTAGTAACCCCGAAGACCATAGCAGGGATGCCCCCACCCAATACGGGGGAACCGTTCGACCGTGGTCGACGGATTAGCGGCCCCGGTGAGCCCATTAAATCACCGCCATTTTTGAATGCACGGCAGCCCGCCGATGCCCCGTGAAAGTGCCGAAGGTAAGACAGCGCCCCAGTGCGGCGAGGAACCACCACCGACGGCGAACACGGCGATGGCTGGCCAAGGCAGGCCGTGCATTCAATCCATTTGGCAATCGTGCCATTTTGTCCGGTGCCGGTGCATGTTCACCGAATCCGCCAACGGTCGCGGCAATCGTTACCAGCCGCTACCCCTCGCGAAACAAGGTGACCCGCTTAAAAGGTCGCCGCGCCATGTAGCAATGGGGGGGAGCAAAATTCTAACAAGGGCGCAACCCTCCCCCGGTGGGGTAACAGCCGGGGCCACTTAACCGGAATCCCTGCAAAGGCTCACGCCTTGGATAAAACAGGGTGTCCCCGCAAAGGCTCACGCCTTGGATAATACGGGGGGCCGGTAGGGGCCGGGGTTTCCCCGGTCCCGCTTCGTACATAGTCGCCCCCTGAGATTCCCCCGATGATTAGCAGGGGTTGAGTCTCGGGGGTGGCGAACCTCTACCGGTACACCCTCCGCATCAACACGCGGCAGGCGACGTTAACCCCTCATATGGACGAAACCCAAGGTTCCCCCGTGCTTTCGGGCAGGTTCCGAGGGGCGCACACCTGACACTCTACCGGGCGAGGGTGTGCCCGTCCCGTATCCGGTCCACATTCGGCCCGAACCCGAACCCCGATTATCAGGCTTTGAACGCCGGATATCACGTGGCCGGGGGGCATTTGAAACAGGCTGTGAGAGGGACGCGCGGGCCCCCTCCATCCGCACAAACTCGACCATTCCCCGCCTGCCTTGGGGTGTCCCTGCCCCCTCCTGCCCCCCTTCTGCCCCCTTCTTACCCGGCTATTTTGAGAGGTTAGGGCAGCTACTATCGGGGCTTGAACCTACGATATTCCCGAAACCGCTTGGGGGTTAGGGCAGAAAGTCCCCAACCTTTTTCTCTCTCTCCCCCCTATACCCTCCCTCCCTTACTCTTTCTCTCAAGAGGTTAGGGTAGGTTAGGCATCAAGGGTAAAACCGGGGTTTAACCTGCACTTTCAGCCTGCCCTTACCGGGAGGTTTTACTGCCCCCACCGTTGGGGCGCCCCCTCAACACCCTGGAGAATCCGTGACATTCATTCAAGAACTCAAAGCGCTAATCGCAACCTTCCTAAAAGAATCCGAGGCAACCTGCGGCCCAAAGTATGCAGCGTTTAAGGACGTTGTGGTCTGGGACGAAGCAACGACCGAGCGCAAAGGCTACGGGCCAAACGTGGCCCTTGTCTTTGACGGTAGCGGATACGATGAGCTTTCAGCCTGCGGTGAATTCGCGATGATTGGATACGAACCGTACCGCGAAAAGGTCTTTGCATTGGCCGAGCGCCACGGCATGCACGCCGAAGACTGCAGCAATTGCATGATGACCTTTCACCAAGAGTAGCCACCCCATCAACACCCTGGAGCAAGCCCCATGAGCAACCCTAAATTCTGGAAAGCCCTCGACATATCCGCAGCCCTCGACAAGTTGGGCCTACCCCTCGACATCAGTGAAGCCGACCTATTCCGACAGGTCGCCTTCACCAAGTCGGGTCGCCCTCGCAGTATCCTTGGCACATCCGTCAAGGTGGAAAAGGGTGAGGCTCAAGGGGTGCTGACCGCCGTGACCTACCTGTCACCGGGTCGCGAGGCTGGGGTCAACATGTGCCCGATGGCCGCCGGCTGTGAGGCTGGCTGTCTCGGGACCACTACCGGGCGGCTTCGCATGGCCCAGTCAACCCGGGCCCGCATTCTTAAAACCCTGTGGTTTCTGCTGTACCGTGACCATTTCCTGAGGCGGCTCAACTGGGAAATCACCGGGCACGCCATGACCGCCGAAGCCCTCGGGATGATTCCCGCTATCCGCCTGAACGGGTCGAGCGATATCAAGTGGGAGGCCCACGGTGTACCCCAGGCCCACCCCGAGGTTCAATTCTACGATTACACCAAGCTGCCCGCCAAGGCCCGAGCCAAGGCCCCGAGCAACTACCGGCTGACCTTCAGCCTGTCCGAGCGCGACGACAGCATAGGCCACGCCATGGAGTGGCTGGACGCCGGGGGGAATGTGGCGGTGGTCGTGGCCGGTGAATCCGCCAAGGTCAAGGACGCCAAGGCGGTCGCGGCGTCTATCATCGAGCGGGGAGACCTCACGATGTGGGACTGGGACAGTGGGCAGTTCCACACCTACCCCGCCATTGATGGCGATGAGACAGACATTCGCTTCGACGACCCACCCGGTGCATGGGTGGTGCTGTACGCCAAGGGCGGAGCCCTCCACGATACCAGCGGGTTCGTGGTCCGTATTAGCGACACGCGCATCTACGCTGCCGCCTAACCTCAACACCCAACCGGGGGCCCTGCCCCCTTGGAGCCCACATGCCAACCGTCACAATCGCAACCGAAGCCGGAAGCCAAAAGGTAGCCGCAAGGCCGACCAATATTCCGGGGCTGGTCATCACCGGCCCGCCGACCTGCTACTCCATCACTCACGTTGCCAGCGGATACCAAGTCTGTCACGCGAGCATTCACAATGTGAACGCGACCCTGCCACAAGTCCGAGCAGCCATGGTCAAGGCAGGCATCGGAGAGATTGACTGGACCCTGCCCGGTGACCGCTTGCCGTTCGACGCCTGCCGCGCATGGTGCCTCCGGTTCGGTGACTACCTGACCGTGCCAAGCATTGCCCAGCTTCCCTAACCACCCAACCGGGGGCGCAAGCCCCCACCCTGGAGACCCTGTGGAACCTCACCAACTCAGACGCGCCCTCAAGCGCAACCCAAACCAGTGCCCCAAGTGCGACAGCGAAGCCATCGAGTCGGGGCCCATCATCGAGCCCGAGACCGGAACCCTGGCCCGACACATCGAATGCAGTGGCTGCGGCTGCGGCTGGTATGAGACCTACACCCTGTCCGGTGCCACCACGACCGACTGAACCCCCAACCCCGGAGACCCTATGCGCCTCAAGCTGACCCTGGTCACCTTCAATCACATCAGCCGATTCCTGATGCTGCCGGTCCTCGCCGACGGGCGCGTCCGAGTCAGCGCGGAAACCCTGCACGATGTCTTCGGCATCCGCCGGGGCGACTGCATCCCAGCCTAACCCCCCACCCCTGGAGCCCCCATGCGCCCCAAGTACACACTACCGACACCAGGCGAACGCCTGTCCATCTACCTGCATGACCGCTCAACAGCCCCATACGGACACCGGGAGGTGTTCGCAGCCCGAGGCGCTGACCCCTTCGAGCGGGACGGTCACTACATCTTCTTCATCATCTTCAAGTCGGATGACATGTATTGTGTGGCGCTGTTCAACATCTTCACCGGGTTGCATCAGGTTGACTACCACGACCAGTGCGCCGACGCCTTCACTGACTACAACAGCCGAGCCATTGACTAAACCCCCACCCCCTGGAGCCTCCATGGTATCTACCACCGACATTCTTTCCGCCATCGAATGGCTTGAGCATAACGACTGCCCCGTCGAGTCCGAGCCCCTCTTGAGAGTGGCGACGATGCTACAAGGCATCATCACCCAGCGCACACGGGCCAGGGTTCGCAGACAGTTGCTGGGACTGGGAGTCTCGCGAGCCGCCATCAAGACCGCCACAGACAAGACCATGGAAGCCCTGGCCGAAGGAGGCTCATCATGATTGACGCCATGTGTACCTGGCCTTGGGTTCGCCTTCTCTGGCGCTACAACCTCATCACCTGCCCAACCCTCTTCATCCTCATCAACTGGTGCTAAACCCCGGAGACATCATGCCCATTCTCGAACAACAAAACGGCTGCATCCTCTCTCTTGAGCACCGCCCTGATGGTGACCTGTACGTCATGAGTGGGGGGCGAACAGGCCGCCATGCGATGAGCGCGGAATACACCGATGAGAAGCGAATCAAAGCGCACTGGGAAGGCTACCTTGCAGCCAACCCGCTCATCAAGTATCGGGTCTACTACACTCGTGAGCATCAGTACCGGGAGTACAATGCCAAGGGTGAGAAGGCCGCAGTGACGCGCCGGACTCGCAAGACGGTCATGGCCTGCAACCTTGCAGACGCCATTGACCAAGCCAGGGCGTACTCGAAACGCTTCTACCCTCAGTGGTGGTTCTCACTTGAAGGCGTCGAGACAATAGGCTGAACCCCAACCCCAACCCCACCCCTAAACCCCGGAGACCCCATGCCCGACCCATCGACCATCACGACCGCAGACCTGTCCAACCTGACCGGCGACTCACTGAAGGTAGCCAAGCGCATCGTTGAGCGCATAGCCGCCATCGAGCCAGACCTTAACCTTAAAAACGTATCGTTCCTCTCTGGTGAGGAATGGCGCAACCGAGGGGAGGACTACGGGGAGACCGCCGTGCTTGTGCTGATTCATGAAGGCCAGCCGTCCTTCGCCAAGTACTTCTCGTATGACGCCTGCTATGAACTGAGCCACCGTCGTAGCGGCGGGGCTGATGATGCGTACCGCACATGCGATGACATGGCTGAACACCTCAGAAGCGGAGGCTTTCTGCCCGAGCAAATGTACCGCTGGGCGACTTCAGTCCATCCCGCCTAACCCCTCACCAACGCCTAACCCCCAACCCTCACAACCTGGAGCAACCATGCCAGATGTACAAGCCGCAGCCATCGCTGCCCACAACAAACACTTCAACCCCAAGCATCCCTGGATGGCTTGCACCATCGCTGGCATCGATGTCGGCGACCCCCTGACTGAGCTTGGCCCCGGCATGCCAAACGATGCGTACCTCGTGTGCGCCAAGCGCAGCAAAATGGGCCCAGGCTGGTGGGTCATCGTCGCCGCACGGGAAGGCGGCAGTGAGGGCGTCGAGTTCGTCCGATGGATGCTGAACGCCGAAGCCCCCTCTCCCTGCTGCTTCTGGGGGGACGAAGGCAGCGCCGCCTATGCCATCAAAGCCTATGAAGCCCGCAGCTAAACCAACCACCCTGGAGCAATCATGAACCCCCTTGCCTACTCCCCGAGCACCGACGCCTTCATTGACCGCAGCTTCTACATGGACCGGACCCACCAAGACTGGGAGCCCGCATGGGCAGCACTGGCAGGCCATGAGTCGAACGCGGCCATGGCGCAGCCCATCACCGCAGCCTGCCCATTCTCTGGCGAGTCGTGGCAGTACATGGGCAGCTACAACAAGCCGTCTGGAAACATCCACGAGTTCCGTCACCGCCGACACCCTGGCAAGTCAGGCGAGCGCGTCTTGGTTCGAGTCTTCATCCAAGGTGGAGTCAAGGGCCGGGTGCAATCATGACCACAGCAAACCCTTACATTGAAGGCGAGGGCCTGGGCACCCCAGAGTGTCCCGCTGCCCCCGTCAGTTCCCGGCTGCTTGCTATCGTCTGGGCAGGCTTCGGCCCCCAGCCATCTGATGGTGAGGTCAAGGCGGTGCTGCTCGACGACACAAACAACGGCGACCCAACGCATGACACATCCGACAGCACCATTGCTTTCGTTCGGGCGGCGTTGCTCACCTATGCAAAAAATGAGGAGCAATCATGACCGACCCCATGCACCCAAGTGATGCAGAGATACTGGACACCCTCGACCCTCTCGCGGTAGCTCAGGCCCGCGAGTCCGTAGAGGCCGACCCGCAAGACGGAAGCCCTCGGCCCAGCCGAGAGCAAGTCTTAGTGATGCGCGAGAGGCACAGGGCCCAGCGCATGGAGTGGCTGAAGATTACCCCCGACGGCCCGCTGTGCCATGAGTCAAGAATACAACTCAACTGCATGGCGCGAGACTGGATGACCGCTGTTCGGATATTCCGAAGGGCGACCCCAGACCTTGAACCCACCCACCACCCCTGGAGCAATCACATGAAGAACACACCCGAAAACAGACACCCTAACAGCACCGAGAACCAGCCACCGGGCGCCTGCCCTGACTGCAATGGCGTAGGGGAACCACTACCAGATGGCGCAGACCATGAGGAATACTCAAGGTGTGGAAACTGCAAAGGCTGGACATACGAAGGGGGTGCATGATGCCAGCGCAGTACCTACTCCAAAGACGCTCCCTTACAGGGCGGCGAGGGAAGCAGATAACCTACAGCAAGTGGATAACCATCAGAAGGTTCGACACAGAGGACGAGGCCGTGGAGTCCCTGCGTACAGCCCAAGGCCTGTGGGGGTACAGGGTCACGTTCCGTGGCAGACAACTGCACAAGAAATGAGAGGGCGCCCACCTATCTCCGCAAACCACTCGCCCTTCGTTTTGTAGGGTGAGGGGCAACCTGACAAAGACAACCAAACCAACAACCATTCAAACCGGGAGGTGCATTTTCAACAACTTCATAGTGCCGATAGCTGCGGGGGGCTTGTATTGCCCGCAGAGTACCAACAACACAAACCCACACACCCAAGGAGGTTCTTATCAATTCTCTCTTTCTCATTCTCGACTGGGACGGTGACGGCAGTTCACCGGTAGCGGTGGCAGGCTCTCGCGAGTCAGCCGAGGCTACCCTGGCTGCCCTCCGCGCTGAGCCGAGAGCAAGCACAAACCTGTGGGACGACTCCGAGAGTCTCTGGATTCAAGAAGTCCCCATGGTTTCTACCGCCGCTGACATCGCGGCATTCGTATTGAGTCAGGTCCACCCAGACGCTGACGAGATACTCGCAGAGCGCGCAGCCGCCAAGGCTGCCGAGCAAGCAGAGCGCGAGGCCAAGCAGCACCGCGCTCAGGGCACCCCTGCCAACGAGCAGGGCTTTGGATGGTGGCCGCTCCAGTAGCGGCTGCCCTCCCGGCTCTCGGAGCCATGTCCGCGAAACCAAGGCCTTTCGTTCTACAGGGTGAGAGGCAAACCAACCACACAACCACACAACCCCACACACTAAACAAACAAGAGAGAAATCTTATGGCTATCGCCAAAATCAAATTCATTCTTTCCCAACCTGACTACGAAGGCATCGTGGACATCGCGGGGTACGGCATCAACTACTGGGCGAGGGCAGCGGCCATCGACAACACCGGACCTGATGGGGCCTACAAGTCCTACACAGTCAGGGATGGCTACGGGAAGGATAAGGTCAAGGTCAAGATTACCCGCGCTGGAATGGAGCGAGCAATCGTGAACTTGCTCACTGACCAGAAACTCCACAACCGAATCATGAACCCCATCTACCAACTGGTGTTGAGGGGGGAGGGGTCGGATGTAGATGCGGAGGTGGGGGACGCCATCATCCAGCAAGCCATGTTCGGTGAGGTCATCTACGGGTGAGCCACCCACCTTGCCACACAAACACTCATCTGGAGCCATCATGAGCCCACAGCAAAACTACTACTGCGAGCATTGCCTCAAGGACTTCGGGCGCGGCCATCACTGCTGCGACTGCGACACCGAGTCAGAAACCCAGGACAAGACCATGACAACCGCAACCATCGCGCTTGAAATCAGTCTCGACCAAACTTATCACCTGCTCGAAGCGTTCTCCGACTCTGACCGACCACTTGGAGATAAGTGGTACTCGTTCTTTAAGAAGGGTATGGACCGATACCGCGAGCAAGGGTACGACAACGGCGGCGGCATTGTTCACACGATGAGCCTCAAGGACGCCCGCGCCCTCCGCAACCTGGCCCACCGAGCGGCCCGCCATTACGCCAGCATGTACGGCGAAAGCAACGACAAACTGGAAGGGCTCCGTGATGACCTGACAAGGGACATCGACGGGACCATCGCCTAAACCCTCACCGGGATGACAACTTCCCCCACTACCATACTTGACTCACCATGACCAAAAGGGTAAGCCCCCTATTAGGAGCACACATCATGTCACCAAACTCATTCAACATCGCATCCAAGATTCGCAAACTGATGACCCTTGCCGAGCGCGGCGAAGGCAACGAGGCTGAGCTTGCCGCAGAGGTAGCCGCCAGGCTCATGAGGGAGCACGCCATATCCATGGCTAACCTCAAGGAGACTGAGCTACTGGAGACCGACCCCCTTGAGGGTGTGGCCTTCGAGGTGGGCACGAGTAGCTGGAAGATTTGCCTCGCCTGGGCGCTGGCCGAGCACTGCCAAGTGAGCGTTGTTCGGTCGGTTCGATTCAAGAGGACACACCCCACGCAGGTTGACGACAACGGCAGGCCTGTCCCCCTCAAGGGTGGGCGCAAGCGTCGGGTGTTCGCCTGGGGCTACGGCCACCGCTCAGACCTTGAGGTCTGGGAGTACCTGTACACCGTGGGAATCCGTCAGATTGAAGCCGAGGTACGGCGCTACAAAGCCAAGCTGGAGGCCGGGGGCGCAATCCCAAGTGAACTCATGCACCTCCGTGGCAAATGGTTCAGTGTTGATGGGTACGTAATGTCCAAGCGCCAAGCCATGAACCGCTTTCGTGCCGGGGCGGTGGAGGGCCTTAAAGCCAAGCTGTACGAGCAGCGTGAGCAGGAGGCTGCTGAGTACGACGACAGCACAGCCCTGGTCCTCCAGACTCGCGCCAAGAGAGCGCGGGAAGAAATGGAGCGCAACCACCCCAACCTTGGCAGCTATCAGGGCGGCGTGTGGGGCAGTTCGGCTGGGGTCGATGCTGGCCGCAGCCTCAACATCAACACGGGCATCAGCGGGACCGGCAAGGCTCCCCTGATGCTGGAGGGGTAGGGGCATGACTGACGTAGAACTTGACGAGCACATCTGCAACCCACGCGAAAGCTGGATTGAGTACGATGCACAAGGCATCTACCTGAGCCGCGTGTGCGAGTGCTGTGTAGACACCAGACTCGCGAGGTACGCCCCGTTCATACTGACTGGGTACAGTCAGGCAGATGTGGACGAGCCCATCGAACCCATCGACTAAATCAACCAACAACAGGAGCAACACCATGACCTACAAGATGTCATTCATTATCACCACCGAGGCTGACCCGACCACACTGCTTGAGCTTATCGAGCGACAGGCGGTTGAGTTCGTGGACAGTCTCGCCATGGAGTACGACGAGGACTCCGACCTTGATGAGGCATCCCCATGCGTTGAGCCGGTGCAATCATGAGCTACATCATGGATTCAATCCGAGCCCAAGGCTACGACAGCTTCAGCCATGACCGCAAGGACTGCATCTGCGGCGGCTGCGGCTGGTGGCTGACCAACTGGGATACATGGCAGGAGTGCCCGACCCACAGTGCTGGCATGCCATTCCCTGAGAACCACTGCGAGACCTGCCTACACAGGCACGACGGCGATGGCTTCGAGTGCTTCCGGCCTCGCGGCTACCTCATCTGCCCGGTGCCCTCAAAGGACCACCCGGCAATGAAAAGGTTCCACTGTGCAGAGTGGGGCGTCTATCATCACTGGGCACGCGAGGCCGGTGAGAAGGAGCCCACTGCATGGGAGACCTTCATTGGCCCGTGGGAGCACGGCTACGACGCCTACGACAACCGCTGGTATCCCATCTGGCCCGCCAGTTGGTACGGCAACGACATCCCCTTCTAACATCAACCCTGGAGCAACCATGCCAGCATTCCCAAAGTACGACCTTGCAGTCGGGCCACACAACCCCGATGACCTTCAGCACCGGCACCCGTGGACGCGACCACCTGCGCCTGTGCCCGAGGTAGTCCCCCCGCCCTTTCCTCAGTCCACACCACAAACAACACACAACACACGGGAGTCCGATTCATATGCCAGACGACACACAACAACACACAGAACCTACACTATCCCAACTCCGATGGATGGAGGGGTGGTTCAGGTTCATGTCAAAGCCAGGACCGAAAGCGTCGATTAACGGCGTGCTTCAGGAGTTCCCTGAAAGCTCACGACTCACAATGGAAAAAGAGTTGGCCAGGATTCAAAGCATGATTGCCGAGCGGTCATAGCTGCGAGATGGAGCAGTTCGCGGTCTGCTAAGCAAAACCGCGCCCCCTTACAAACAACAGGAGCAACACCATGGAAACCGAACAAAACACAGAACTCAGCAACATTAAGGACAAGCTTCTCTGCTACCTACTTGAGGCCGTAGAGGGAAACTTTGGCCACCTGACTGCCGACGAGCGCAGCATCGTTGGCGACCAGGAAACCCTTGACCAGATTCTCGAAGACATCGGAGGTGCATGATGGAACCCTTGACCACCATTTACTTTTGGATGTTCTGTAACCGTCCCGGCAGCGTTTACGTTGGAACCAAGGCGCAATGGGATCTGTGGCAGACATGGCCTGAGTTCACAGGTGAAGACCCTTGCGTGCTGCACGAGGCGATGGTCCTAAACTTTCAGGACGACCGTGCCGACTGGTCATGGTGGCCTGCGGATCACGACTTTATCAGCCCCCTTGAGTTGACACAGCCCAGCGAAGGCACCGGTCCTTGGCCGGTGTCGCTCAGCTTCGATAGCCAAGCAATCGCCAAGGCCATCGGCTGTCCATATCTCTAAGGTTTCTTCCAACCCATGTCGGACCTAACGGCTGGGCTCCGTATTCATAAGTGAGGCGCTCTTGCTTCGACAACCAAACAACAGGACAAACATCATGGCTAACGAAATGCCAACACCAACCATCGACAACTCAAGCACCCTTAGTGACTTGATTTTCAAGTACGCCATTGCAGGTAACCTTGGTGGACTTCGTAAGGTTGAACCGTCCGAGCACAAGGTTCTTTGCTACAGCTATATGTCTGGAAGGCCAGACTCGAACTGCTCTCATTGGATAAAGCCCGGTGATTATGTTGAAGAATACATGCCAGTCATTGACGACGACTTCTTCAGCTTCCAAGACAAAATTCCAACTTCGGCAAAAGCAACCGCGATTGCCATCGACGAGAGTGGGGAGAACGTACCGACTTGTCTTGCATGTGTGTGTCATGAATATGCTGAAACGATACGGCGTAAGTTAGAGCGATGGGTTGACGTGAACATTGGATGGCGTCCTGAATACGGTGGCCCTCAAAATCGTATCGTTGAAGACTTTATTCAAAATGAAAACTTCGACGAACTGTTTAACTACTGCTTCCTTCCATACGGTGAATGCCAGACCACTTGGTCTTGTGACTTTGACCCGCTGCTTTCTGAGTCTTTCGAGCAGTGGTCTACAGTCATCTGGAACAAATGGTACGAGGCATCATTAGTCCAGGTACTCTTGAGCAAAAGAGGACGAACTGGGTCTGAAATATGGGACGGCGAAGACGATAACTTTTGGAATCCAATCATGGATAAACTGAAAGACCATGCGTCAAAGCGGCAGTCTGAGTACCTCGAATGGCAGCGTACATTCTTCCAAGAGTCGGAGAACCGAGAGCAAATCCAAGCCGAGGCCGAGATTCTATTGTGTGCTTTGAGCCGGTTTCGCGCACCCGAGTCTGTAATGAGCCAACTGGTCTCGATTGTTGAGGGCACACCCGAATCATTGGTCAGGCTAATGTCGTGACCAATGTAACCGCCCGACAGGTCACAGGGAATCTCTGAGCGACTCTCGGGGGGTGCGATGCCCCCCACCACCACAAACAACAGGAGCAAGAGCAATGCCCGAACAAGCAACACGGTTATGGGTTCGAGACAATAAGTACGACCTGCATGGAATGAATGTCATGCTGGCCGCTGAGAAGATGTGCAAGTCCCCTCACTGGCTGGACGCGCTCAACCAGGCCCGAGGTCACTGCGAGGTATCCGAGCGCCACGAGTGCAACTTGGCAGCGAAGCTCTGGAAGCGCACGATGGCGTCCGAGGGCAAGTGCGGTGACGCAGGCATTCGGTTTCGCATTCGAGACATGGAGGGCTGGCACTGTAGCGGCAGGGGTGGGCCACGCTACGGCGTCACCGTTTCTGCCCGCAGGAGCACAAGTCGAGGCAGTCTGCTGATGACGATGCTCCATGAGATCGCTCACGTTGTCCACCTATCGGACATGAAGACCCCTGTGGTCAACGGCGTCCGCCGCCCCCATGGGATGGACTTCAATCTCATCATGTGCCACATGGCCAAGATGATGTGGGGATTCCCCCTTACGCCAACGCAGGCAGGCTACTCCACCGGGAAAGGCTACAGCCCATCCCGATGCCTGGAGGAATGGCTGCACAGTGAAATCAAAGCCGAGAACCCACGCATCCTGCGCTGGCTTAACGGCACCAAACACAAACAAGGAGATGAGTGATGAGTCAATGGATTATCAACAAGAAGCAAGGTGGTCACCATGTCATCAAGCGTGACGAGGGTCACCTGCCCATGGTCGCTGACGTGTACGGCACGGACGCAGAGGCACGGCTCATCGCAGTGGCGCCTGACCTGCTGGCTGCGTTGGAGGAGATCGTAGACCTCAACCTGGGCTGCGCCTCGCTGGAGGACAAGCGCAAGGCTGACGCCATCTTTGCGTCTGCCCGTGAAGCAATCGCCAAAGCCAAAGGAGGTGAATGATGCCATGGATTGATGGAGAGTGGGAGGTCTGCAAGGACGAGGACTGGGAGCGCAAGCAGCGCGACACACCCGGCACGCCTGAGTTCAAGGCCGAGATGGAAATAGACGCGGCCACGCACAAACTCGACAAGGCCGAGGCCCGACGCGAGGACGCAGAGGACATCGACACAGACGAGTGTGCAAACTGCGGGCGCGTCGAGCGAGTGGGCATTCTCATCGAGGCAACCAGGCGAGGCTTCGGTCTTGGCGAATGGTACTGCGCACCCAATCAAGGGTGCTGCAAGGAAGACGAGAAGCCCACCAGCACCTTCGACACTCCGAAGGATGCGTTGGCAGCGGTGCTCGCTCTGAGCATGCAGTCACTACACGATGACACAACCGAGGGAGGTGAGTGATGGCTCGTTCATGTGGAAGCTGCTCAATCTGCTGCACAAACATGGAGGTTCCCTCCGTCGATAGCGCGGCAGGTGTACCCTGCAAACACCTAAGCACCTGCAGTTCTAAAGCCTGCGGCATCTATGATACCCGTCCAGATGAGTGTGCGACGTTCAAATGTCTTTGGCTTGAAGGTATGTTTGGTAACTCAAAGATGCGTCCAGATAAGTCAGGTTTCTTACTAAGCTACACGTCAAGTGCGTTCGGTCCAAGCGTCTTAGCCAACTTGATTCGTGAGGGTGCAGATAAGACTACGCTGGGTAAGCAACTGCTCAGCACAGTCCGTGAGCGACTTCAAGGTACAGGCATCAACCTGCTTCTACGCGAAGCCTACAAGCAAACACAAACAAGGAGGTGAGTGATGGAGTTTAGAAGCATGTTCCACAGACGAGTTGTAGAGGACGCGGCACGAGACCTGGGTGTGTCGGTCGATGAATACATCGAGCAGGAAAAGCACTGGGCGAATGAGGACGCACGCAAGGAAACCGAAACTGGTGGTTGGTTTGAATGGCAAGACACCGCCACAGGAGAGTGGAGTGTGTGGCTGAAGGTTTCAGACGGCAAGGACACGCTCGTATCAGCCCGAGGCATATCGCAAGACGATGCGCTTCTCATGGTGCAGGCCAAGACTGCTCAACTTGAAGGAGGTGAGCAGTGATTATCTATGTACTGGACGACGGTGAGACTTTCACACTGACTGAGCCAACACCGGTTGCAGTCACGCCAGAGCAACTGACCCGCATCGAAGGTGGGGAGAAGGTGTTCCAGGTTGTGCCTGACTGGGCCGACCGCCCTGACCCATCGTGCAACTGTGTGCAGTGTACGGCTGCGAGGACTGCGAGCAGGAAGATTGTTGACGCCCAGAACGAGGTGGTGCGATGACCCGCGCAGAGATGCTACAGGCGCTCAGAGAGGCGCACTCGCACGTGTACCGTCAGCAGCACCATGGCAGGCACGAGCAGGACAGGATCGACGCCAAGGCATGGCTGGAGCGCTGGGTGATTCCATCCAACGATCTTGAGCATGACCCGTGCAACTGCGTGCGCTGTACGGCGGAGAGGGCTGCAAGCAGGGACACTGTTGACGCCCAGAACGAGGCCGATGACTTCTTCGTCAACGTAGGCGTCGCTGCGGCTGAAGCATTGAAAACAATAACTAAAACTAACGGAGGTGAGTGATGGGCAGGAAAGAGTGGGCAGAGAAGCGACGGGAGTCTGTGGAGAAAACCCTGGAGTCTGCGGAGAAGCGCCTGAAGATAGCCGCCCTGCCGGGGAATCCAAAAGATTACTCTGCGGGCTGTGTGGGTACTTTGAGAGAGATACGTGCCGCCTGTGTGGGGTTTCTGGACGGCCTTGATACAGCCATGGACGGGGGTGAGCAATGAGCCTTCGCCTTCGGCTATGCCAAAGCAACGAGATACGTCAGGAGCAGGTAATGATGTGCGGCGTTTGTGGAGAGCGTGCCACGGATTTCGACTGGAACCTTTTGGATGACGACCAGCCTCCTTCCAACATGGAAGCGGTGAGTTGGTATAGGGAGAACCAGCCCACTGAATTGGAATGGTTCCTTTGGAAGGTCGCCAACGGTCGGTGTCCAGGCTGCACGCAAGTGTTGTGCAGCGGGCAGGTGCCTGACAAGTACATCAAGCGGTGGGTCAAGATCAACGCAGACACCATCGTGCAAGAAGCAAAACTAAAACTAACGGGGGTGAGCGATGGGTGACATACTTGACACAAGCAACCAACCCGGTGTAAGGTTGGGGGAGGGAGAGAAAAATGAAATGGATTGATTCAAACCACCTGCCGCTGGATTCAACCACGGTCAGTCTTGAGTTGACGCGAGAGATTGAGGATGAGGGCACTGGTGAGGTGACTGAAGAACAGTTGATTACCGTCCAGGGAACCTTCCACCCAAGGGACGATAGCGCAGGCCTCGGCCCACACATTGAGGTCACGGCTGCCCACCGCTTCGACAAAGCCGCTACTTGGTTAGAGGTTGAGCTTGAGGATTGGGAGGTTGACTTGCTGGTCGGCCTATTGCAAGAGCGGATACGGACAGAATCTGACCGTGACATTTGATTTTTATGGCATACTTGACCTACATAGGAACACAAACACAACAGGAGATAGAACTATGAACTGGAAAGACACAATACCATTCATTCCCGTGGAGGCTGGCGTGCCAGTCATTCCAGTGGTCGCAGGCTGCGGTGACAGGCCGCTGCTCTCATTGGGCACCGGGCGTGGCGGCAAGACCATGAAGGTGCTGACCGAGAAGGATGGCCCACTGACAACCAAGGCGACCAACTGGCGCGTGGACTTGGACAACCCGCTGGGGTTCATGTACGCGCTCATGTGGCTGTATGGCCAGCATGCGGGTGACTGCTACTGGGAGCCCTTGTTTGGAGGGCGCGTCGATGTGATGCGTGGGGACTATGACGATGCCGACATGGGCAGGCTTGCAAGCGCAATGAGGCAGACGCAACGGCCAACCAAAGCCGAAGGAGGTGAGTGATGGAAAGAGTAAGAAACCTCAACGGGGAGCCTTACGAGACATCGGAGTACATCACACTGGATGACCGGTTCACAACGGTCTTCAAGCGGCCTGCGGTAATCCAGTTGGTCTGTGATGAGACTAACAACAAGATTCTAAAGACACCGTGGTGGGACAAGAGAAGGTGGAAGAACCCATCGAGGACAACGGGCTTGCTTGAGTGCAAGCACACCATGTCTTGGTTCTACTTGACCATGATTGACGCATCGAGAAAGGATCTCCACCCTCCCAACAGCAAGAACAAGATGAGCATCAACGGCCACATATCAATGGCTCGCTGGGTTCTGGGAATGGTGCAGAACAAAATCAAGCACCTTGATGAGTGCTATCGGAACGGAGCCACTTACGTCAGGCATCGTCAAAACGTCGGAGACGAAGGAGGCAGGGTTGTTGTCATCATAGACCCAGGGGACGAGGTGGAGAACCAGAAGGGTGGCCACAGGATTCTCAGAGCAAAAAAGTATGGGTGGCAGCAATACGAAAAGCAAATCGAAGAAACCATCGATGAGTTGGTTCGCCTGCGGCAAGCACTTGCTGATGGCTACTGCGATGGTGATTCATACCAGGACTCTGGGAACGAATGCGGCCATGGAGGCGAGTGATGAGCAAACCAACAACAGAGGACAACACAGTGACATATGAACCTTACCCACAAATTCGGACACTAAAGGGGCTGAGCCGCCTGGTGTGGGGGATGAACCGTAGCCGAACCTATTCATGCAGGGATGCAGCAAAGAAGGCGCTGGCCGAGCTAAGGGCAGGCGGGCCCTACCAAACACAGGATGAGATTGAACTGGCGCTTATCGCCATTGGGATGAAGTAGTGGCAAGCACACTTGACATACGTCGGATAACAAAGTAACGTAACCAAACCATACAGGAGAATGTAATGGCTGAAACAGTCACCAAACTAAGAAAAGAGCGAAACACAAACCAAAAGCGAGAGTGGACCTGGCCCTCATTTGTAACGGCATGGCAAAGCTCTGAGTCCTATGACGAGGTGCTTCAGAAGCTTGGCTTCGAGGATACACCAAAAGAGCGGAGCTTCATCGGCGTCAAGGCGTCATACGCCCGCAAGAAGGGAGTTGCACTCAAGAAGCTGCCACGGAAGACACGCGCATCCAGGGTGGACTGGACCGGCCTCGCAGACCTCGCAGATGCGGTAGGTCAAAAATGAACGAACTAATCGAATTAGTCCAGATACTTATATACGACGAAAGCCGAATGATCTGTCAGCTTGCCGGTCAGATTGCGTGGATAATATTCCCCATCACGCTTAAGTGGAAAACTGACAAACTCGTCACTCATGGGTACACTAAGGCAAGACTGGAGATGATCTGTGGAAACTACTAAACAGCAAATCAACGAAGCCGAGGGCTCCTACAAGGTGTACTTAGCCATAAAGGGTGATGAGAACCTGAAGGGCAAGTTCAGATGCACCAAGAAGGGTGTCCAGTACTACAACAATAAGAAAATGACCGCGCCCGACTTCTCTGAGATATCAGTGTATCTGGCGAAACACTGGAAGATCATTGTCTCAAGAGAAGACTTGAGGGCCGGAATCATGGCGGCATCAACCCGGATTGAACCAGAACTGATCTACGGAACTCAAATATCAGACGAGTTTCGTGCCAAGGTAGAGCAGTACCTATTTACTAACCAACCGTCATTCAGGAGGTATGACATAACAACAGACGCAGTCGCTATTGCTGTAGACCCGACAGGGTTCGAGCATCAAAAGCGGTTGACTGAAATGAGAGTAGCAAAAGCCCTCAGAGCAAATGGGCTTCAAAAGGTGCGGGTAACGCACGAAGGAAAGAGAAAAATGAGGTGGTTCCCCATCAAGGGAGCCTGAACAACAAACAAACAGGAGAGTGCTGTGGAACTCACATCACAGGAAATCATCGCCCTTACAAAGGCGTTTACCACGAAAGCTGTCTCGCTCGCAAAGCGGGACATTGACAATAACTCTGAAGTCGACGTGAACCTCGTCGTCAAGGTTGCGGGCAAGCTGAAGCGCGGCTCAAAGTCAAAGCCAGTCAAGGCTACCTCCACAATCCCGTGGAAGGTGGCGCTGGCTCTCTTTGCCAAGCGCTCTGGCTTCACCAGGGAGCAGACGGCAAAGGTTCTGCTTGAAGCAGTGACCTTCGCTCTCAGCACCGATAAGGACAAGGAGGCTAAGCTTCTTGAAGAAATGGGTGTTGGGGATGCTCTGGCCATGCTGGACCGCGAGGTCTTCGAGAAGCTGCCCAAGAAGGCGAGGGACGGCAACGTCACCTTCGAGGTTGCTGTGGTCGAGGCGGTTCGTGAACCAATCTTGGTGACTGACCCAGGCGCTTCATTCCTTGGGGAAGGGGAAGAAGTGGCGAAGTAAGTCACAGGGGCCACCGTTACAGCGGGGCGGTGGCCCCACTTTTTTCATCTTTTATGCAGAAAGTTTGTCACGCCCAGCGTGTACTGCACCAGTAACTACTGTGAGGGGGTGTTCCCCTCAACTGACCCAGAGGGTTTTATGTCTACACCTTAGACCGACGAGCACGCTGACGCAGTGAGAGGTGGTTTCCTCGACTCTCAACTGCGTGAGTGGGATCAGTTTTTCGCCCAGCAGGAAGGCATGTGGGTGGTCGAATAGATGCCTTTTTTCAACTTTCTTTACGAACTACGTCCCACTTCAAGATCGAGTGGTCGGATAGTAAGTAGACCATGAGATTTTTCGCTGATGTCTCAACTTTTTACACAGGAGAACATATGCACATGCACACAACCTTCACCTTCCAAATAGACCTTACCTCAAGAGAGTTTGACCTTGTGACCAAGGGTCTTTGCCAAACCCTTAATCCTGAAGCAGAGCACGACGGGCGACTTCAGCGCAAGATTCGCGACGATGTTCCCGAAGCGCTAGTTCTCGCAGAAAAGCTGATGAAGGGAAGGGTTCGAGAAGCTGAATCGCAGACGAACACAGCAGAGGAAAAAATGAGGTCGGCGGAGGAAGCCTTGGCTAAATCGGAAAAAGGACACGAGATCGAGCCGACACATTGAACGAAGCCGATCAAATCGAAGACTACGAACGCATCGACACGTTTCAGCTTGTGTTCCAGATGACGCAGACCTTGGGTGGCCTCCAGAAAGGCAACCACTCCAAGATGGCATACGTCTACGGAACCAGCCGCTCACGGCTACGCAGCATTCTAAATCGCGAAGCGAGAGCCCCGACCCTTGATACTGTGGTGTCATGGATCAGCAGGGTGTATCGAATGACTGGAATGAAGGTCGTCCTCACCATCACCCCTGATCTTAAAATGCACTACAGCATCATAGACAAGGGTGATGATTTAATCGCTGGTGTGATCGTCCCACCAAAAAACAGTTTGTAGCTGGTCGTAAGATCGACTACAGAACGAAGCCCTTTAGGGATTGATCCCCCTAATCAAGTGGGCTCCTGACTGAGCCCACCGGGTAACCGGTGGCGCTCTTTCAGGGCCCGTCAGGAGTCAACCATGTGGATTCAGCACGCAAAAACAGCACCGGTAACAGCAATAGCTGCTCAGCTTCAATACAAACGAGGCAACGGTCAATCCCTTTCACCCTGCCCAGGCTGTGGCCTTTTAGAGCGAGGCTCTCGCGACAAGAAGCGTGGACCCGTTGGGTTCAGCCGATCAGAAGTAGCGTGGCAATGCCACCAGTGTGGAGCCAAAGGTGATGTGGTTGACTTCGTTGCTCACCATTATTTCCAGCAACCGCTTCGCAATCTCAAGAGAGAGGAGCAGTCAGTTGTGCGCGACTGGTTTGCTGAGCAGGGATTCTGCACGCCATCGGGGGTTCCGTCCCATGTGCAGCCAAACCCAGCCAACAGGCCACAAGTAAATCCGCCAGCGACAAAAGGATATGTTCGCCCACCAGAAGAAGAACTCGCAGAGCTTTGGTCTCAGACCACCACGATTGAGGCCGCGCTGGAGCAGCCTGCCACCTGGAGCAACCGGCTTAGTAAGTGGATCATTGGGAGGCGCTTTGCGCCAAGAGTCCTAGACAGCACGGGTTGCGTTCGGGTTCTTCCGATCCCGGCAGAGTACAGATACCCAGAGTGGTTTCCTCACCAGTGGGGAGGCATCTACAGGATTGCAGCGCAGTGCTTTGAGCCTGATGGAACATTTGCAAGCATCCACTGCCGAAGCGTGAGCTACACCAAGGGGCGCCAGCCGTCTGGCTCCAAGACTCGGTGGCCCTCTGGCTACGAGGCCGGTGGATTGCTGATGGCCAACGAGAGCGCCCAAAGGCTCATGAGGCAAAAGCCTGATGATGGCCTTGGCGGATTGTTGATATGCGAAGGCATCACTGATTTCATGCGTGCATGTGAGCAGTCTTTTCGAGAGTCCCTGAACCTCGCTATCGTGGCGGGAACCTCAGGAAGCTACAAGGCCCTCTCTAAGATCAATATTCCGACTTCGATTAAAATCTTTATAGCAACAGACACAGATGATTCCGGTGATGAATACGCATCAATAATCTGTGATCAACTTCCCCAACACACGCTTTACCGCGTACCCCTGGAGCAACAAAATGGCTGATTTGGATGAGGTCCTTGCCGCTGGACAGACTCGACTTGCAGACTTGTTGAGTATCGCTGAAGCTCAGAACTGCATCAATCAGCAAGAACAGCCCAGTCGAGAAGATGAACTTACAGAGAACGAGTCCGATAACCGAATCACCAACCTGCTCGACCAGTACATGGATCGTAATGGCCAGCCGTCTGGCCGGTTCCGCAAGAACAAGAACAATCTGTATGTCATCTTGCGCCGCGACCGTAGATGGCGTGGCCGGGTCTGGCTCAATAGTTTTACAAATACGCTGAAGATTGACGAGCGCGATTACCGGGACACGGACGACACGCGCATTGCCCTGTGGATCTCTCGGTCGTATGGCCTTGAGTTTGGGGAGGCGGCAGTAAGCTCAACGGTACAGCTTATTGGTGAAGAAAACAAGAGAAACCCCCTGCTTGAATGGCTGGACTCATTTCAATGGGACGGTGTCAATAGGATCGGCTCTTGGATTGTAGAGGCCACCGACTGCGACGACACGGAACTCAACCGCAAGATGGGGGAGAAGTGGCTCATACAGGCCATAGCTCGCGCCTACAGCCCCGGCTGTAAGGCAGACTGCGTTTTGATCCTGGCAGGCGCCCAGGGCGCAGGCAAGAGCACGTTGTTCCGCACACTTGCAACAGATGAGTATTTCGCTGATACGCCTCTCGATATCGGGTCTGCAAACTCGTACAGCCAGATTGCACGGGCATGGATCTATGAGGTGGCGGAGTTGGACTCTGTTCGGCGCTCAGCCAACAGCGCAACCAAAGCTTTCCTTAGTGCACAAGAGGACAACTTCAGGCCCGCTTATGGCCGCCACGCGATCACCCTAAAGCGCCATGTTGTCTTTGCCGGGACGACCAATGAGTCACAGTTCATCAACGACATGACGGGGTCGAGACGATACTGGCCAATCAGAGCCAACGAAGTGAACCTCAACTGGGTAAAAGAAAACCGAGACCAGTTGTGGGCTGAGGCCATTGTCGCATTCAGGAGTGGTGAAGTGTGGTATCTCGACAAGAAGTTTGAGGAGGTGCGCCACGATTCAAGCAGGATCTATCGCCAAGACGACCCGTGGATGGAGCCTATAACCAACTTCTTAATGCTTCAGCATGGTTATATAACTATGAATATGATTATGGAAGACGGGCTAAAAATAGAGCGGGCAAGGATGAATAGGCGAGACGAAATGAGAGTGTCTGAGATACTTAGAGAGCTTGGGTATGAAAAGAAAAGGATGAGCCTTGGTGGAAAAAGAAAGTATGTATGGGCAAAAAATGAACTACTAACAATGAAAAGTAAGGAAGCATGATGATAAAATCAGCACTAGGTGGGGGCATGTTTCTCAAGCCTGGATATAATAATGAAGACGATGTTTTAAATAGATTCAGAATACTAAACCCTGAATACAAGATGGCGATCGGACTCCGAGAGCGGGGCAAGTACATCGCACTGCCTGACAAGTACATCAACGCATGTCACAGAATCCCGTTCGAGCACCCGTGGGGAGGCGGCCTTGCCGTCCCAAGGAAGGCGGCCACGCAGATGGATCTTGGCGCGTTCACTGATGTCAGAACCATTCCGCATGCCGAAAAAATCAACCTCACCGATGGATTCAGCCTGAGAGATTACCAGCAAGACGGGCTCGACGAGTGGGTAAAGAATGATGGCGAGGGCGTGATCATCGCGCCGTGTGGCTCAGGCAAGACCGCCATTGGGCTTACTGCGGCCACGGTCTACGACACCAAGTGCTTGGTTCTTGTTCACACCAACGATCTCGCGGTACAGTGGATGAACAGGTGTCGGTCTATGCTGTCCACGGAGGCGTCCCAGTATGGCGCAGGTAAGAAGGATGACTCGGGGCGGGTTGTCGTCGCAACTTTCCAGACTCTCGAACGAATGTCATTTACAGAGCGGTACAATTTCGGGAAGCAGTTCGGGCTTTGTATCGTTGATGAAGCACACCACGTTCCGGCGCATACGTTTTGTTCGGTCATGTTCTGCATGCCTGCGCGACACCGGCTGGGCCTAACGGCAACGCCAGATCGACCTGACGGCCTTACATCAATCTTGTGGTGGCACTTTGGCAAGGCCGTGTACGAAATCACTAATGCACAACTGGCAGGCTCTGGGCACGTTGTTCCGCCCCGGATTGAGTGGTTCTTCACCGACTTCATGGGCCCCCTCCACAGGGTCGATTGGTCGAAGCTGGTTACATTGATGACTACTGACGAGGACCGCAATAATAAAATCGTAGAGCGCGTGGTTCAAGCGTGTAGAAACAACAGGCAGGTTCTGGTTCTCTCAGACAGGGTTAACCACTGCATTGAGCTTGCTGAGCAGATCAGCAGCTACAATATTGTGGCTGAGCCACTTGTAGGGAAAATGACTAAAAAACAAAGAGCGGAGGTATTGGAGCGTGCGGATCAAAGACAGGTTCAGGTCGTTTGCGCGACCACGGTTGCTGATGAAGGGCTTGACCTACCGTCTCTCGACACGGTTGTGCTTACAACTCCGACAAAGGCTCTGGGCCGAATACAGCAAAGAATCGGACGAGTCATGCGCCCGCACCCTGAAAAGCAAGACCCAATCGTTATTGATTGCGTCGACGATATTGGATCAATGCGCGGATTGGCTCAAAAAAGAAATAAACTCTACACGCAACTCGGATGCCATTAAAATGATTGATGTAGTACAAAGGCTGCCTGTTGGCTGGTCATTAACCGAAGCGCAAGACGGCTGGATCATCTACGACGAGGATGACGAGGTCATTTGCAAAGCACGAACTCCCACCGAGCTACACCGCATTCTAAACATTGAGTTTCAGATAGCGCAGACGTTCGTGGGCATGATGCATGCGATGAAGAATATAAAGCCAGCAGAGGCTTGATCACCTGAGAGAAAGCCCAACCCAATCACGAACCGTCACCTGGCGATTCGTGATGTCTTCAACGGCGACCGCCAACCTCAAGGAAGGGATCGACCTGCCTGACTCTAAGTCCCTTAAATAAGGCACGGAAATGTTTAGGTCCCTCTGGGACAAGGCTTCGTTGATCCACTTGCAAAAAGCAAATCGACTACTGAAGACGGGTCGAGATTCTCGGTAGTTTCTAATGTCCATAAAGTGCCCGGTCAGAATGTGTCCGATAAAAGTGATGGTAACAGCATCACATCATGATACTATCCAATCGTACTGGAAAAACAGGAGAAAACATGAAGAATGATTTGCCCACCATAGGCAGCAGCAGCGTGGGCGCGATACTTGGAACATCACCGTGGAGCAGCCCATGGGACGTTTGGGCCAGAATGCACGGGCTCACGCAAGGCTCCTCGTCAGCGGCGACGGAAAGGGGGCATATCCTTGAACCGGCGATCGGCGCCCACTACGCCCACCTAAACAAGGTTGAAATCAAAAAAGGCCCAGAGTACGAGGCAACCCCAATCATTGGGCCAGAAGACTGGATGCATGCCAGACCAGACTTTTTCGTTACCTCGGATAAGGGCAAGTGGTTGCTTGAAATCAAATCAACTCGAAAGTTCGATTACAGGTGGGGGGCCCCTGGCACCAACGCGGTTCCACCCTACTACGCAGCGCAGTGTGTCTGGCAAATGGCCGTCACCGATGATGATCGATGTGACCTTGCGGCCTTCGCTACAATGTCAGACGAGTATCGAGCATTCAACATCTATCGAGATAAATCCGTAGAGTCTAAGATCATAGACTACGTTCGAGACTGGTACGACAGGCACATACGCAAGGGTGCCCCACCCGAAGTTGACGGCTCCACAGCATGCTCAAAGTCATTAGCAAAGCTGTTTGAGCAGGAGTCTAAGACGTTCATCGAGCCATCTGAGACGCATTTGGGGTTGGCCGTTAAGCTCAAAGACATAAGAAGACAATGTGCAGAACTCGACGAAGAAAAAAAACACATCGAAAACCAACTCAAAGAGCAGATCGGCACCGCATACGGCATTTCTGGTATCGCCACATGGTCCCAGAGCAAACCTCGGACCCGATTCAACCGATCATCGTTTGAGTCTGATCACCCAGACCTCGCCAAGAAGTACTTAATCAAAGGCGATCCAACAAGAACATTCAGGTTTCAATACACAGGAGAAAACAAATGAGCAACGCACTACACCCAGCACACCAGTTTAGGAGTGTTGTAGAATCAAAAGCATCTGACTTCCTTCAGGCGATGGCCGGAACAGAGGAAGGGTCGAAGGCGGCGGGGCGAGTTGCCCTAGCTTTCCGGCAAGCGGCACAAACCAATGACCGGCTGTATAGCTGTGATCCGGTTTCTGTAGCGCAGGCGGTTGCGCTGTCTGCTATGACCGGCCTAATGCCTGGTGGCCCACTTCCAGACGTTTACCTGCTGCCCAGGGGCAAGAGCCTTCAGTGGCAGGTATCACATCGAGGCTTTGCTAAGTTGGCGGCCCGCAGCGGGGTGCGGCTTCGAACCAAGGCAGTTTTTGAGAGCGACAAGTTTCACGTGATCGAAGGCACAGAGCCGAGCCTGGAACACGTGCCAGACCTAAGCGCACAACAGTCGTGGGACACACTGACGGCGGTGTACGTCGTGGCCCACTACACAGACGGGACAAAAGACTTTGTTGTCATTCGCAAGGCCGACATCGAAAAGCGTCGAGCCAACTCAGACGCCTACAAGCGCAACAAGAGCCAGTCTCCCTGGGGCCAATGGCCAATCGAAATGGCACTCAAGACCGGGCTCCGGTATGCATTTGCACGCGGCATCGTTGCCATGGACGACACAACATCAAGCGCGTATGATCACGACGGAAAGCAGGATGCTCCAGACGAGGACCTCAAGGTCGTTCAGATGAGTGATGTTCCTGAAATGGATTCCATGAATCTCCTGACCGAGCAACTTGACGAGCTTGTAGAGGTTAAGGAGAAAGAAACGTCATTGCTCGAAGATTAGGATAACCAGATGGCTCGCGACTATAAAAAGGAATACCGGGAATACCACAGCAAACCGAAACAAAAAAAACGCAGAGCCGGAAGGAACAAGGCGCGACGAATCATGAAGATGCTTGGCCGCGTCAAGAAAGGTGACGGCAAAGATGTCGATCACAAGGATCGAAACCCAGAGAACAACTCTAAGAAAAACCTAAGAGTTGAAAGCAAAAAAACAAATCGTTCAAGAAAATAATAGGAGACAACAATGAGTCTTTTCGAAGAAGTAGAGCGGGCAAAAAACCCATTTAGCACAAACAGGCCACCCGACGAGTCGAACAAAAAGGTCTCGTTTATCAATCAAACGTCGTCGCTGCTTAACATTTTGAATGAGTTCATTTCCTCTGAAAAGATACCCAGCAAAAAAGCAAAAGACTGCGAAGACTTTAGGTCCAAGCTTGGTGATTGCTGTTGGCCGCTGCATAACCTTCAGGGAAAAGTCACTGAACAAAGCTGGAGATCAATCGTCAAAAACGCCACCAAAGGGATGCTGAAAACAATTCGCAACTCGCAGCCGAATGGCGAGTGGATGCTGATGGATCACGAGGTCAAGATTGACTTTTCAGCAGACGGCATAGAGCGTCTATTCTTGGCCGTAAAGTTCGTCGATATAGACAACACAGAGGAGCTTATCTATAGGAACGGCGCACCGGTTACCACAACGGTAAATGTGAACACCAGCCCGATAGCGCCCGAAGTCGTTGAGGCGCTAACCAGCAGGAACACAGACGACTCGGACCTTAAGGATATGATCAAACAGCTTGTGGTCGCGCTTGGGTCCCAGCACACGAGCAACGACGTTACAGTCAACCCTGATGATCTTGAGCCATACAACGCTGAGGCCGAGCCTGTAAGCTTCGACGATTGATTTACGATGCCGTTGTATCAGTTTGCTTGTAAGGACTGTGGCGCAAAAAAAGAAGTGCTGCAGGCATTTGGGGACCCGAGCCCCACGTGCCTGCAGTGTCTTTCTGAGATGACTCGTAAAATCTGTGCCACTAACTTCAGCTTGAAAGGCAGCGGGTGGGCCAGGGATAACTATGGACTGAAGAATGTCAAAAGTGATTAGGCTGTTCCGCAGGTGTTGCCTTGAGTGCGGATACATATGGTTTGGCAAGCTCGACTGCCCAGAATGTGACGGGGCGGGCGAACCGATAGACATTTAATGGGGTGAAGCGCCACAGGCAGGTGCACCGGGTTGTTGCCCCGGAGGTTGTTGGTTCGAGTCCAACCGCCCCAGCCATCCCCCCTGCCCCCTACCCACGCAATGCAGATTGTTCCTACCGGGTAGGGGGTTTGGGTCTTTAGAGGGGCTCGTCGATGAGCGTGTAGCTGAAGCTGTTGCCCCACTTGGCCTTGGCTGCGTAGCAGATGGACATGAACTCATCGAAGTCTGCGCTATGGCTAAACACCTGGCACCCAGCAGACCAACGATCTACTTGCGTTGAGTCCGCCCCGGCTTTGTGGATATTGATCCCGTAATAGCCTTCAGTAATAGACTGTACGTCAAGATCAATAATGTCATCTTTATTGTCGTCACGATAAGTTTTGACCGTGCCGCTCCTTTGGCAGAGTGCATCATACTTTCCTTGGTGCTTGTCGATCTTCCATACAGACCGGTACTGCCCAGGTACAAGGATAGCAGCCCCACGTACGTTGCTCGGATTCTCAAGCCAATACTTGCCGGGCTCAGTGGTACATCCCCAAGTCCGGGTGATCCATCCCTGCTCGTCCCTAAAGACAGCACAGATGCGGTCATCGAAGCTATTGGCCTTGTGATCCTTGCTTCGAATACCAATGATGTTCAGGTTGTACTGGCCCCGTTCAAATACAGCGTGCCCAAGAGAGGCCACATAGTCCAGCAGTACGGGCCTCATTAGTCACAGTCAGTATTTACGGCAGTGCAAATCTTGGCCTGGTTGATTGCCTGCTGCTGCTGTATCTCAACCATCTTGGCCATCAGGTCTTCCATCTTATCAAGGCGCTTCTCTATACCCTCGATCTTCAGATCAACCACCTCTTGCTTGCCCGACTTGGACTCAAGGACAACGACGCGCTTACTGAGGTCTTC
>Ga0080013_1000262_pt1 | contig 74788 bp, 132 predicted proteins | sample ETNvirenome_6_85_FD_69236 | JGI IMG/M metagenome (GOLD analysis project Ga0080013, IMG submission 69236) | Marine viral communities from the Pacific Ocean - ETNP_6_85 (SPADES assembly) (version 2) | ecosystem: Environmental > Aquatic > Marine > Oceanic | place: Pacific Ocean | collected 2013-06-19
AAGTCGATTCCCAATTTGTCCCACATCCAGAACATTTGTAATAGTTTAAGTATTGCATTATTCTACCTTTCAACTGTATTCCTTTTGCGTTTTTAATCGGGAAAACTAAAGTTCAAATGATTCTTTCATGTGCCATCACATGTACATCTTAATTAATCTTGAGAATGTCGTTACCCCTGTTTGTGGTAATCAATTATGACACATGGGGTTATGTTAAAAGCCTGTAACAAAAAATAGGTAGTTTTCGTTACAAGATTACCATGCTATCATTCGGAATCCAACAGCAACGAATCCTAGTACCATACCAACACCGACACAAGCAAGAATCCCTAAAATAACAAATAATGCAACTGGGTATTTGTCATGTGCATTATCATATGCTGATGTCCAAATTGACCAAATTTTACCAATAATTGTTTTATTAGCAGCAGTGCCTTCCACTTCCGGTTTCAAGCGAATAATGGTTGCAATACTTCCTAGGGCTATACCCAATACAAGAGCAATCATAGTTTCTATCATAATTCAGTTTCCTTTCACCCAACCATTATAGGTGGGTACACAATCGCTCATGTACATCTTAATTAAGCAAAGCCCGTGAGGGAAACCTCACGGGCTAAAGGAATAGGGGTAGGTGCCTCCACAGGCAACTACCTAACAATGAAGGTACTATACTGTACATATTAATTAAAGGGCTTCAGAAAGAGTAATTAGAAAAAAAGCCCACTCTGGAAGGTGGGCTTTGCCTTTTTTCCGATTAATTGACCTTTTTGGCACTACGCATAAATACGCAGAAAGGAATGCACATTTCGACCCGAACGTATCAAGTACTCTGGGATATCATTCCAGAGCTTTTCCCATGTACTTTTGTGTTTCGTTCGCATTGGAAATAAACAATGTTTAGACCAAGGGGAATTTCAACACATTATCCAATTCCTGTTTTAATCTCAAACAAATTCGCTTCCCGTATCATTATTAAAACAGGTAATTTTCTGATACGGTCCAGTGAAACTAAACTTGGGAATCGCAACCCGAAAGAAGAGAAATGGGCTACGTTGCCACGCAGGAACCAAACTCCACTATCTTTTGCAGCTTACCAAATCATACACGCATTATAGAGTTATTTTGAATTTTGTCAAGCAAAAAACGACCTCGGTGGGGGAATCACCAATGCTCCTTCTGTGGGTTTACAGTCTTCCCACCGGGGTCAATCCTAGTAGCATCTGGCTGTTATTGCCATTGTCCATACATGTACATCTTAATTAAGCTATTTTACCATCGCCCCTGACTCATTCCCCAACCTCTGCGGCTTGCTCGTCCAAGCATGATATCTCGTTTAGCATTGCTATTACGATTCCTTTTACGAAGTCGCCTGCGCTGGGCCGATTTGTTTTGTCCTTTGGTCATGATTTCTCCTATCTTATAGATATGTCATCATCCGACCTGTACTGCTTCAACTTGCATTTTTCGTTTTCAACAATTTGTTCCAAGACATGCCCAAGACAAAAATCGACATCTGGGCCGATGATACCGGGAATTCCTGCATCAATACAATTAATATGTATGTCTTTGAAATTATCCTTAGTTTCTGTTTTTACTGAGATACTGAGTCCTGATACCTCACCCTCTGAGATTATTACAGTACCAAAATCAGTCAAGACTTCTATCTGTCTAAGCATGTCGAATTCCTTTTTATTAACTTTAGTGTGTCAAACAACTTACGCCAAGATGTACAACTTAATTAAACCCTGATGAGCTTAAACCAATATCCTTCAGGACCACAACCTATTCTCCCAAAATAGAGGCTTTGGTCTTCTCTGGCTTCTTTACAATTTTCGTAACGAATATCGGAACCTTTTATTATTTTACCTGTTTTCAATTCAGTTTTAGGTGGACCTGAGTTCAAAGGACATTTGCATCGAATACCACTTAGGTCATAGACATCTTTTCCACCTCCCAATATCGGTGAATGCCAAACACATTTTATACAAAGTTTTAACTCTTTTTTGGGAAATAGGTTTTTCAATATTTTTTTAAGCCAATTCATTCAAACCCCTCTATTTCGACGTAGCGAATACCAAAAATAACACATAGATACAAGCAAACCCAGAAGTGAATAATTGTGGTATTCGGGATTTGGCATTTTTCCAAAAGATGAAAAATTCCAAACTAATGCACCTAGCACTATCATAATTGTGATTAACTTTTTCATTTATCTTCACACAGTAATACGGCGAGATAAAAACAAGCCCCAAAAGTTATTAGACCAATGTTTAGTGATTCCCAATGCCCACCCACACCTATACTAAGGAATATTGATGGTATCAACAGTTTAAAGGTTTTCCATCGCATATCACACATTCTCCAAAATAGGGTTCTAATCAAATCCAATAAAATTAGTACAAGTATCATATTTCGTGTTCTCTAATCACATAACATTAACAACTACTTCTGCACCTGTCAAGTCTATCTTATTCCTCTATGGAGGCCATTCCACATTTTATTCATACGCCGACGATATTGTAATTGATTCTTCCTACGAATAGCACGTTCCTTACGACTAGCTTGAATACCTCGATACACACAAAACACAAAAAATGACATGCATAGAAGAAATGTAATTGTTGCCCAACCAGACTCCATACGCACACCTACACATATAGGAGCAAATATTGACAAAAAGATACTTGTGAACATTAATATGGCCCAAAATTTAATCATTTTAATAATTCCTCAAAGTCTTAAAAACCCATATATGGTTCCCAGTTCCAGATACCTTGCTTGCCCTTGATAATGCCACTGTTGACCACAACTTCAATATCCGTCAGGAATAGTCCGAAGCGAGGCATGTTACCACAATCAATTAATGCAGCCTTAGAATGAGAATCATCAAGCCAACAAGCATCACACACTTTGGCGGTGCAAATGATTTCACCGTGCCTTGCGTTAATCGTCAACGAATCCAAATCATCAACATAAGGCGTTGCAGAATCTATGGCTGTTTTGTCGAACTTCTGTCCAGCGTGTAAAGCAATGCGACTGCCAACCAATCCAGCAAATCTGTGGTGTGTACGAGTTTCAATTGTTTTCAAACCTCTAGCAATCCAACTTGCCCACGGTTGCCAAAGCGTAATTACTTTCATTTCATTGCCTCATTATGAGCCTCTACTGCTTCAACTTCGGTTGGGAAATTTTCTTCTTGATACAGTGCTTTTTTTTGTGATTTATTCATGAATTCCTACATGTACATCTTAATTAGTCACACTACATACCTCTTATAATGGAAACACCAGAAGAAATCAAGAAGAGGATGAAAAAGGAACTCAAAGAACCTTTGAAAATTGTTCACAAAAATAAATGGAAATTCGGTGAACAACGTCCACTATCCGGTAGAAAACGTCCAAACAAAAACGAAAAAGTTATTAAAAGATTAAAAAAAGAATTAGGTCAAGAATAATCTTGCTTTAATTTGCCCTTTACTTCCACTTTTTCGGTCTTAACTTCATCAATTAAATCCGCTATGCCCAACAATGTTTTGCAGCCACGTTCAGTGGGAAATAGTTGTTCGCTTCCCGCTTTGTGACAAGTAATGATTTCAGCTATTCTTATTGCTTCTGCGCTTGCCATGTTTTCTCCTTAGCCGAGTTGTTGGGGGAAATGCCTTTAAAAATTTCCATATATTTTTTTTCATATTATGTCCTTCATCCCTTGATGTACATCTTAATTAAGCCGTAGGGTTGTCCCCAATTGTTTTCTTTCCTTTTAGTGTAGCACTTTTTCGCCGATGATGTGACAACAACAAGTACACATTTTGCCCAATCTGCCATTTTTAACTTGCTTTACTAATTCTGCTGCAAATCCTACGTACTTTTCTTTATCTTTATGTCGAGGCTTATCTGGCGTTACTGTAGCAATCGCCCAATCCAAATCCATCAAAGCCTGTTCGTTTATTGTGCCATCAGTGTTAAGGTACTGTGCGCCAGTATGTGGGCAACATGCCATAAATTCCATCATTTTTTCTCCGGTTTATATTGTATGTTCCGTGGTCGAACTCCTGCAAACGCACATCCCTTTCGGTATCCATGAATACGTGCTGCATGTCTCATTCTAGGATTTAGATGTTTTAACTTTTGGAACGACCAACACGTTCCTTCAGACACATCAACAGTAACTTCCCAGTCACTCTCTAACGCCCCATGGAAAAACCCTACTTGATAATCCTCTGGATATTCTATCTTCCACTTCACATTTGGTGCATAATGGTTCATTGACCCCATCCGGCATTACTTCACATTCAGGACAATAGACTTTGCCACATGTCGGGCATATCCATCCACCATCATGTGAATTGAAGATTTTTTCGCAGATGTCACATCTTCCGGTCATTATTCGTCCTCTTTTGTAAACTTAATGAGTTCATTTTTTCTGGCTTATCTTCTGGTGACCCATCATGTACATCATAATTAAGAGTTGGGTGGACAATGCGACTACGATATGGTATGATTCGTGATGATAGAAGAACAAAATGACAAAAAACCCCGTGGATTATCCGTATTAACACTTTCATTATTTCTATTTTTTTGTATAATTGTTTCTATGACTAGAAAGATAAATTTTAATTGGAATACTTCTGCCGCACTCAATATTGGTGAAAAGGTCAGTGGATTGCTAAAACATTTACAGCAGACGGGTCACTTATCTAGGGTGCAACAAAAAGCGGCTGAAACAGCCGCCCGAGTTGAAATGAATAAAAAAGAAGATGTTGAATTCATAGATGGAGTTATATTTAAAACTGCCGCAGCAAGGGCAGAATATAACCAATATAAACGACTACGAAAAGAGGCTAAACACACTCACTTGTATGATGCTGAATATGTTGCATATGCCGAATATAAAGCAAGAACTGCTGCATATGCCGAATATATGAAACAGTATTTTCACTCACTTGTATGATGCTGAATATGTTGCATATGCCGAATATATGAAACAGTATTTTTAGTAAAAGGAAAAAACATGAATTTAGGAAAGATTGTTAAACATGGTTTACGTGTACATAGGATTTTTAATTTAGTACGCAAAAGTGTTCCATTAGTTGGTGTGTGGATTGGTAGTCGTTTTAAAAGTAAGACAGTAAAAGATTTCGGTAAAACTTCTCATAGGAAACCAGCAGAATGAAATGCCCATCTCCTTATTTGAAGAAGAATGTTTGCTTGTCACCCTTTGATAATTCCGCAAACAAGGTAAAGAAAAAAATAAAGAAAAACAAGAAGGATGACAGGCGGTGAAATTATGTTTTGGATTATAGGAATTTTAGCTTTTTTAATTGGTCTAGTTTTCGTATTACCTATATGGAGCGTTCAATGGAAACCAACCGGAAGTAGTCAATGGGTAACCATGTCTAGTTATCAAATATTTTGGTTTGCCAATAACACTTTGAATAGCTATAACGGTTGTGGTAATCAACATAGAATGTGTATATCATTATTACGATGGTGGCGATAATGACCAGAAAATTAAAATTAGACTGGCAAGACCTTGAATATGAATCAGTCTATTTTGATTATTTAATGAGTGCAGATACAGAATTAGAATTAGGATTAGAATTAGAATTACCACTTAATGAAGAGCATTTTCTCAGATGGTTAGAAAAATAACGATGGTGGCACAATGACTAGAAAATTAAAATTAGGGTGGGATATTCCTGATAAGAATGATTTTGCTATTGCGGGTTATGAAATAGAAAGCAGCATCATAGGAGGCCATTTAATACAATGGTTTTTTCATAAGAGTGAATTTCATACTTATTTAACAACTGGTGGCGGCGATACTTGGATGTGTCATGGATTTATAGAGATAGATTCTGTAATGGATAGCTTCTTTAAATTTCCAAAAGATTGGACATTACTTCACTGTCCTTCGGGCGAAGAACGCTCGTGGTTTTAATCATGGCTAGAAAACTAAACTTAGGATGGGGGAGACCTGATGAATTTTCACTTTGTGAAGGTGATATCTTTAATGATGCTTCTTATAAAGGATATTTAATATGTTGGGCGAATTATAAAAAAGGTAAGCGTACTTATTTAATTCGCACTTCTGACGAATCAACATTTTGCAATAGCCGAATTATACCTTTAGATATAATCAAGAACTATCTTGATAAACGATACGGAATGTTAGACAAACCTAAAATAATATGGCGACGTATAATGAGAAAAATACATGACTAGAAAACTAAAATTAGGGTGGAGAGAATCTGAAAATAATATACATCCACTTTGTAAAGGTATTTTCCAAAAAGAATTATATAAAGGATATTGGATGTGTTGGGCAGAGCAAGCCGGATTAAGCTGGAGTTATTTAGTCTGTCCTAGTGGTGATGCATATTATTACAAAGGATTTATACCTTTTACTCTAATTAAAAAATATATTAATGGAAATTTGACAATGGACTGGATCGGCCCAATTTTGGATGCGAGAAACGATTTTATGGAAACTATATGACTGTTAAAAAATCTCAAGCCAAAAAGAAACATAGGAAAAAGTGGAGTAAACATATACATAATATACAGCAGTACGAAGAGGGACAAAAGAAAAGTTTTTGGGGCAAAGTGTGGAAGGTTATGAATACGGATATTCGATTATCTTTTTGAATATTTATATGACAAAAAAAACAACAAAAATAGTAGAGTGGGGTAAATCTACGCCCAAACCTTATTATCGTTATATCAATGGTAGGGTATCAAGGCATGATGGTCCTGTTGATGGAAAAGTTACAGTACTTAATTCCGGTCCTTTTGGTTTGAGATTTGTAGGTCAACTCCCACCGCAATTCATAATACAAATGATGTTTAATGGGTTAATGACCAAAGGAGTTATTCCTTCTTCCGTTTTCTATACTAAATTTAAAGAAAAAAGAAAAGTAAAGAATAAATTTTGGAAATTTTTATGCTTTCTTTGGACTAAGCTTTAATTTCTTCTTTAGTTGGTCCGTCCAAAGGAAGTGTGGTTACGGGCAATCGACGCCGCTTCCTGAGATTCTTTACCTTCCAGATACAAATTGAAAATGGAAATTCTGGAACTTTGTTTTTTAATTAGAACACCATCCCCACCACAAGGGCGGGTTGATGCCGCCAACGTAAAATGCATAAGTAAATGTAATAACAGTTCCCAAAAGCCATGTTGCTACTATAAAAGCGGTAATTCTTTTTAAAATATTTATTTCTTACGCACCTTTTTTATCTCAAAAGGAACCAATTGCAGGATAGCCCATCGGTCAGGCAAATCCTCATTTGCAATTTCATTAAAACTTTTTGCTGCTTCGATAAAATCAACAATTGTTTTCGCAGTTTTCATCAACCACGCAGAATCTTCAAGTAATTCTTTTCGCTTTTCACACCGTTTTAGTGCTGCACTAAGATAACAAATTGCACCATGGTTAACGAAATAATCATGGTCAAAATTAGGATTTTTCCACTCCCCACCAAGACTATACGTTATTTTATTGTTTTCTTTAGTGGGAAAGTAAGGATTCCCAGCAATTCTGTTCACAATAATCTTCGGCTGGTCGAAGTCTGTATTGTAAAACATAGCATGTTCTGGAATTGCTACCGATAAAGCGGTTATCATCCTACGTGTTACTTTCTTACCGTCGAATTTCTTTAAAAATTCAGAAACACGAACAGAAAAAGCATAAATTTCCAATTCCTCATCCAGATTTGCTTGGATGACTGCACGTATTTGTTCCACCATTTTTTTATATTTGTTCATGTTCGTTTTCACTCTCAAGAGGGCGTACTGTAAATTTGACATTCGGGGAAATAGCGTATTGAGCTAACTTGTTAACTCTTAGCTCTTCGTTATCGTTTATAATCTTTGCAATTCATGTACATCTTAATTAAGCAGTCAGGAGGGGTAGAATTAAAATGACCCCCGGTGTTGCCACCGAGGGTCTGCCCAAGGGATGTTCTGGTCCTTGCAGAACAGACAACCATTTGTCTTTTTTGCGTTTTAGATAACAAAACATACAAGGACGGAAAGAAACATCCACTAATATTATAGGTTAGAACCATTGAATTAGAAACCTTATTTTATTTTTTTTCCACTTCGACTGTATGCATTTTTCTCAGTTCTTTTACATCAGCCAAAGAATTAGCGGCACAAGCATTTGCTGCTCTAGTAATAACCCAACGTGGCAACGTCCAGTCATGAAAATCCAAATGAGGCAAAATAGATTCTGAGGCGTATTCAGCATCTTCACCTCTTTTTACCCATTCATTAATCCATTCTGCTTTAAAGAGTTCATTAGCTTCTTCTCCGCTAACTAAGTCGAACTTAATCCCATCTTCCATATTATAAGCCATATGAGTCAAAACATTTGACAAGGGAAGAATAAGCCCCTCGAAATCGTCTTCTATATCCTCTGCTTTGATAATAGTTTTCACTAACATGTCACAAATTTCACTTGCAACATTCTTTATATCGAATTCATTTATATTCATTAATTCAATTGCTGTGTGTAGGCTCATCGGTTTTCCTTTTCAAAATAAATTTTGCAGTTTTGTCTTCATCTGTGGGATAAAGTGGATTGCTCATTTTGATTCCTCCCCAAAATGGCTTCAGCGTCCGTCAGGGCGTTTCTAAGGGTATCAATGATGTCCTGTCCGGTTAGTATCGCCTTTTCAGGTTTACCAGCATTGAACCACCTTAACGCTGCAAGTGTATCGCTCCGTAGAGTATCACCAACAACATAAGCCGCTTCAATCGCTTGACGAAGACGATTCTGCTTTGCAATTTTTATTTTTTCTTGTACTGTCATCCTGCTAATGCTTTCCCTTCGATAAAGTCCTGTTGTGATACTATTTTTGTCGTAGTCGTACCATCAGAATTACATTTGACAACCTGTACTCCATCGCCTGTGTGAGAGGCCAACGAGCATGATTTCAAAGCTCTTTTCAATGCTTCCGAATTGCTAGGTCCGTCCTTTTCTGTTTCATCGAAATTCTCTTTGTTAAGTTTATCTTGCTCCGATTCGTGAATGTACACGGAGAAGTTAATGTCGAACTGACCTACTCCATCGAGATTAAAAATAAATCGGTGAATGTCTTGCTTAGTCAAAGCATTTGCAATCAATTCGGGAGAAGCATCTTGGCCTGTATGAAAACCATTTTCAAACCCATCTTCGACTTTTATATAACCATTTTCTTCAAGGTTGATTTGAATAGTCATACATTTTGTGTGACTCCCCTCAAGAGATAGAAGATAATCTTCAGGGTCTTTTATTACGCAATCCCCACAAATATAATCCCCTTCACATTCATCATCCCAATAGTATCGTGACCAACCGTAACTATCTGCGGTGGTTCTAACCAATTTGTTACATTCAACGCAGAACGCCCATTGGTCACTCCACTCCAACTCGAAAGTTAATCCGTGTTCTTCGCAAAGTTCCTCGATTAATTCTGCGGCCATACTGACAGATTTATCTACTATGACATGCTCTTTCCCATCCCACTTAGTAATGTCATTCCAGTTACCACAAGCTATAACATCCAAATCGTCATACCTCGGTTCCGCATATCCATGAGTATGGATAGTGATTTCTTGAAGTCTACATTTTCCCTCTTCGGTAGATTTATTTGATAATTCTTCCAAACCTTCTTGAATGGCAGAATGAATGTTGAATGGTACAGGTTCTTCGCCGAATAAATTAGTCATTGTTTAATCCTTATGGTTAATGTATCCTACCATGTACATCTTAATTAAAGGACTGAGGTGCTTAACAATCTATGGTCCTCTATTGATAAATGGTGTAGCAGTAAGCGTTTATTACTTTCTCCATCGTTTCATCGCCGCCTCTCTTTCTGATTCTTCTTTACTAGTCTTTACATAACCTGTCCAATTCTTAGGATACAAATGCTGCTTTTGGATTGTACCTTTTTCTTCTTTTCGCATATCTTTTAATGCTTTGCAAAATTCAACAATTAATCCAACACCAAACAAAAACAAGCCAGCTATAACTTGGTATCCTATAAACAAAAAATACCAAATAGAAAAGAGGATGTTTTTTGTTACTTCATTCGTTTTATGAAATTTTTGCATGATTCATCCATTTTTGTTATGAATCTTTTAAACAACTTTGGATTCTTAATGCCAAATACACCAATTGGAAATGGCACATTGTACTTGTCTACCCACTTACGTTCTGGGTTCAATCACTATTAAGACATTGATTAGCCACATCAATTTCCTGAATATGATTGAAAAAATAGGCAAGAACCCCCGACCTTATAAACATTTTTTCACAGTACGTCACTGAGGCCAATATTACACCTGCGGTAAAGTTTTCTTTCGTGATGACCACAATCAAAATCACTATGGCTACAATCCCCAAAAGATCACAAACTCCCCAACAATAAGCATCTAAATCAGAACGGCGAACCCATTCTTTTTGTAAACACTGATATTCTTCAGAAACACCTTCTAAGTCACGATTGCTTAAAGCATCATCTTTCTTCTCACGAACTTTTTGTAGACGACGTTCAATAGACCGTATCACACACGAAAAAAAATAAGCAAACAGCACAGACAGAACAGCCAATGCAGTAACAACTAATCCAACCCAAGGCGGCACTACCAAACAAATCATCACGGAAGCAATGACTATTTCCAGTACAGACGATATAGCCATCGGGACAGTGAATTCAAAAAAGTCAGGATAGAGTTTCACCAATTCTGCCCGACTAAATAACTTAGGCGTACTGATGCCTCGATCTATTAAACCGCCTACCACAAAGGTGGCTTTACGTCTCCAAATGTCCATAAAAACTCTAGTATCCATCCGACGACGAAAAAACCCAACTGCCAATCCTATTACGCAACAACCGACATAAATAATAAAATCATTTATTTGTTCTGCCAACAAAGCGTCTATAGCACGGCCCAACAGGTAAGGAAGTAATCCAAAAATTACAAATTCCAAAACTGTTACCGAATAGGTAAAGATAATCCATCCTTTATGATCTTTAAAAATTTCTTTTAACAAACTGCCATCCATCCCACCCGCCTTCTATCCTTTAATACTTTGAAAAACTCAAAAACTAACTTCAAACTATTCATAATCATGCCTCTGAATGTCGAACGGAGTAAACGAAAGACACCAAGAGAATTATGTTTAATAGTTTCAGTTAATGGGGTTGAGTTTTCATCTTTTTATTTTTACTATGGTCGTTCGTCGTCGTTTTCTTTTATTTTTGCCAACCCCGGTAATATAAGTATCTTCATAAAAATAATGAGTTTGGCCAAACGAACTATTAGGTTGTTCTTTTATTTCCATGAACCCACACACAGCGGGGTCGTCTTTTCCTTTATCAATTTGTTCCATTGATTTGTCAAAACCCCCATCTGCTAATTTCTTCCCCAGTGTGGAAAAAGGTTTTTCCCATTCATCTGTTATAAGTTCTTCTACTATTACCTCTTTATATTGAAAAACCCATGTTCTTGTCAATGTTAGACCATCCAAGCTGCCAGACCATGCCCACAGTTCTAAATCACCACATTTCCACCACTGTATACCTATACTTGTAAAGGTATACTTACCAAATGTACGTTGGCGAGGGGCATTCTTCTTTTTTCTAGGATGGGCCATATTTTATATTGTAGGACAAAAACTACGTTTTGTAAATCCTTATGAACAAAATCTACAGTGGCTTTTTCCACAAGAACATTGAATTGGCTTGGTATCCGGTTCCAGTTTAGGTTCTAGGCGTTGCATATCGTTTAGGCCATAGTATTCGTGTAGCACCGCACGCAATCTACGGGCTAACATATCCGGTGATATTAAGGGACCAGATAGGTAATTTGCCCATTTAGCTTTTTCTTGTTTCTGTCTCTTAGTAAGTTTTTTTTCTTATTACGTTTCTCTTTCACTTTTCTTGACTTTCTTTAACATTTCCCTTGCACATGAACACGTCCAATATTTTTTTACCTTTGTTTTTCCTCTGCGTTGTATCCGTTTTTCTTTCCAATAAGATACTAACCCGCAAACAACAAATAATACAATAAGGGATTCTAACATTTTTTTCTCCATGCACGAATGGCTTTATTTCTGCGTTGTATCCTACGTTGTATTCTGCGTTGTTTTTTGTATTGTTTCTCTCTTATTTTTCTATACTTTCTATCTTGCCACCAATCATATGCGTGTACACATATCATCACTATCATTCCAAAAGTAACAAGAAAAATAAAGAACCATAGTATTGTTGGAATTAGCATATCCATTAGTTATACCCAATAATCATTCTTCTATTTCTATCCAATCAATATCATTGTACCAACCACCTGAGTACCAATGTTTACATACACCATCAGCTTGATGACCAAACCCATGTATTCCAACGCAATGTGTGTTCATCTCAGCAGGATAATTTTTTATTTTAGACCCTGAGAATATTTTTTCCACACCTACTTCTATCATCTTTGCCATAAGCCCAGACGCTAATTTTCTGGCTGAATACGCATCTATCCCTCCTGTGATTTCTTTAAATGTTTCTATAAAATCTCGACCTACTACATGTTTATTTGCAGTTCTCAAAAGAAATGTATAGAAAGATATCATGGGGGTAGACAATAACCATTTTTCACTTCCAACAGCGATAAACGTTTTTGAACGATTAGATTTTTCTATTTTAGACAAGGTAGAAAATCCAAGTACTTCTTCTACTTGATGTATATAATCTAATGCTTTAGCTTTGAACTTTCTGTCTGAGTGATATAGTAAATATGCTACTTTTATATTCTTTTTACTTGCTTTTGGCTCAAAACCAAAATTACTAAAAGCATAATTCCCTGTAGCGTTTCGTTTATTAAAATAATAAGCATACAAATCTTGAATGTAATCTTTACATGAACTGAATTTACTACTCTGCTCATCATCGTCACTTATAACGCAAAAACCGCCATAAGCTCTACCACCATCGTGCCATTTAATTTTTATCACTTTATCACCGTAGGTTCTTCGCCATTAAAAATAACACCTACTACTTTAGTCAGAATCGGCATTTCAAGAAAAAGCCTTACCGTCTAAACGACACATTACTGGAAGGAGTGGCATTAGCTTTGGTAAGCTATGCGTTCATAGTCCTTCATCCTGTCGCCTATACTGTCATTTTTCATTAGAAACACCTTTCTCGCAGATAACATTGTAGTATAAAAAGTGTTCTTGTAAATAGAAATTAGGCCATTATTATTAGTTCACTGATTGGCAATCCAGTTTTGGTCCCTTCAACAAAAGCCCAATCTCCACACTCGGATATAGCAGTGACTTTTCTTGGGGACTCAAATTTACAAACTCCACCGGACTCCCACTGAACCTTGTCACCAACTTTTATTTTATTTTTCATGACATATACTCATTGTTAACATTGGTGAAATTAATCATCCTTTTTTTCGGCCTGAAGCTGTTTTTGTTCTTTTAGCATTTCAGTATGCTGTGCTAAAGCTTGTTCCCTCCTTTTTTTGAACTTACTTCCCCACTCTTGACACTCTTTTAAAACAGCATCCAATCCTTTTTCCCGAAAAACGCTTCCCCACTCTTGACACTCTTTTAAAACAGCATCCAATCCTTTTTCCCGAAAAACGTTAGGGAGTGTTAGGTCGCAGAAAATTGCGAATGGATAAGCTACTAGAGGACTGATATTTTTCTTCGTTGCCATTTTTTTTATCTGGAACCTATAAGTCTCAAAAGCTAAACGTTCCATCCATCGAGGAAAAATATGTTTGTCAGCGAGAACTCCCGGTATCATTACAGCAAGTATTACCATGCCATACCAAACAACACCACCAATAGTTACATAAATTGCCCAAGGATACCACCACCATGCTATGAAAGCGGCAATCGCTATAATATTAATAATACCATTAAAATGACGAAAAATGTTGAACCAGTGATATTTACCCATTTTATTATTTGTCCTTTTTCTTCGGTAACAACATCGCTCTTAGTTTAGACATCAACCAGTATATAACAATTACTGCCAGTATCCCTCCAACTAACCACAGGACGCTTATGGATGCATCTTGTATTGTTGAAAATTCTTTAACAATGGAAATAACATATTTTACAGATACAACCAGAGTGCCAATTACCAACACTACTTGTATACCTAGCAAATAAAGACGAATTTCTGGTGCGATTGCTCTCATCAATTGTGAAATTATTTTAATACCTATATCTCCCGTATCTTCCTGTGGTGGCAAATATCTTATATTCAACAAGGAAGTAAAATCCTGTTGTGATTGCGAGGGCAGACAAAAAAGCCGCTATGCCCCAGCCCCAATGAATACTTATTTGCAGATGGTTAATAGTTTTCGCTTGAGGTCTGGTCCAATACTTAGGGACAATTTCTTTCAATACTTTTGCTGCTTGGAGGACATCAAAAACTTCTCCCATAACAGAATCTCTCCACATATTGTTTACAGTAGAGTTTCCCATATCTAACCAATTGCGGACTTCACACCATTCAACTTTTCGTTTAGCATCAAGACCTACAAACATAATCAATTCATTTTTGTTAGTCCCTTCCCATGCTGTAAGAACTTCCCTAATTTGCTTTCTACCAGCTTTAGCATGGAAGGCCACAATCATAGCATGTATTTCACGATTTTTCTTTGGTCCCAGAACAGCGTTAGTACGCCTCATAAGCATTACGTCTGACTTTGAAAACTTTGGACCATAACTTATAATTGGACTCGTATTATCGTTGTCTACCGGACGAGGATATTTTTTCTTTTGTGCCTCTGTCGGTTTCGGCAATTGATTTATGGTATTTTTAGACACTCTTGCTTTGTTAACATATTTGTGAATTTCAGAATGAGGAAATATGTTTTCAAACTGTCCCGGCCATTGACAAGCATATATTTTACCTGTTATACTTCTTGCCATATATGAAGACCCTTTATTTGTGCCTACGTGTTTTTCATTGGCCCAAAATTTAGCCCACCGTCTATATTCGCTTGAATCAATTTTAATCCTTTTATCGTATTCATCAAACTTATGCCAGTAAGGACCATGATAATCGGTGTAATGAACAGTTCGGTAAGAATAAGTGGGATTGCCTTTAGAATCAGTACCGCTCTGGTATCTCTCTTGTCTAGTTTCGTGAGTGGTCCATTGTTCTGTGTGCTTGACCGATGTAATTTTGTAATTCCATACTTCTTTAAAATACATTTTACTTCTATCACCAAAATACATGCCACAACAAGCCATAGCGGATACAAGAGTACTAGCACCAACCAACACTGCAAATTTTTTCTTGTTAATAGTTTCTTTTATTGGCCACATTGGTGAGATAAGAATACCCAGAGCGACCAACAAAGGAATCAGTATTGTAATTGCAATGAAAATCATTTTAATCCTTGTGTCCCCCCCCTCAGTTTCAGTTCTATTCCGTATCAGGAATGAGATTAGTGCCATCATACGTCTTAGTCTTCGACGCATCCTTGACGGCTTGAGACGTAATCATTTCAGGTTGCTTTCTAAGCTTAGATTTCAGGCGTGGTCCCATTCCAAGGTGCAGCATATGATTGTTGTGCCAAGGACTCATAACCCACTGCTTATGTGCTACCCATTGACTAGTCGCCAAGTCTTGTGCTGATTTGAATTCATCCAATTCGCCTTGGACAGTATTCATCATTTTAAGATATGTGGTTTCAGGAATACCAAGCTTATTCGCAGCTTCGGTAGAACTCTTAAACAGCGAACCACCTTTACGCCCACTTGACTGAGCTTCGGCAACAGCTATGAAATCCTTGGCGAATTTCTTGTTGACTTTAAAGGTATTGACAATAGTGTTAATCATATTGTCCATTGTAGTTTGAACAACCTTCTCCTGACCTTCCAGAAGAGTTGCCATATCCAATTCAGTCTGCTCACAGTTCGTCGTGTAAACATTAATGCAGATGACCCAGATGAGAGCTATTACCGCAACCGATATCCCAATAATAATCTTTTTCATTTTACTCATGCTTCTTTTTCCTTGTTTTAGTCTTCGTTAGTTTTCTTTAGTTTTTAGCCCCACTGATGAGTTAGTTATTTCACTGAATCGTTCATAATAAGCGGCATACCACCTTCGCCACCACCAATTACATAAACTTTTGAATTGGGCGACATACTCAATAGTTTCATCGCCTCAATAGCTTTGTAATTCAGAACATTGGTCGTGAGACTTTTTTCTATTTTACCATTGTATTCAGATATGGCATCACCTTCAATGCCCATCCTTTCTTTTTCTTTCTTTTCCTTGTTGATGACAAATACCATTTTTTCTTCTTCTTGCTGTGCTACCAACTTATCTTCAATTGCATCTGTCATATCACTGGGAAGGCTAACCTGTCTCAACTGAACATCAACAACTTGTATTACAACTCTGACCGTTTCGCCGTCACAGCGGTCCTTGATGAGTTTTTGGATACGTGCTATCAATTTTTCTTCAATTTCTTTTGCAAGTTTTTCTCGTTTTGCAGAGAATGATTCCACTGCAAGAAATGTAGCTTGTGCTTCTCTAACAGCCGTTCGTGAAGGAGACCTAACCAATACATCTCGCCATTTTGGACCGAATGTGCGATGAACCCACCCAGCATCAGCACCAACCTGTCGAAATGCTACCGTAACATCCAGACTCATTTTCAAACCTTCTGAACTAAGACCTTCGATTGAGTCATCACCCTGAACTTCCCCTTGGTCAGCGACTTTAGACATGGTGTAGTTTTCAGTTCGAATTGATTTCTTATATATTTCCGCAAATGGATTTACTACATTAATCCCTTCACTCAGATTTGCACCTATATTCACTTTACCAAAGACTACAGGGACACCGACATGACCTGACGAGACAAATGCCAGACAACAAGAACCAAAGGCAAGGACGGATACAAATGCGGCTACATATCCAATCTTTTGGACAAATGGTTCTCGCATCTTAAGTGACGAGATAATAATAACCAAACTGGCAAACACACCGATAAGAGTAAGAATTCCGTACATACTTTTTTTCTTTCAAGGAGGTTTTTACGACTGTTTATCGTTTATTTTTTTCTGCTTTTCTTCGCAGAATTTACAATTTAATTATCCTTACAGTATTTGCAATGTCCTTCTTCGTCTACATTCATTTCTTCTGGTTCACCTGTGCCGCCACAGTGCCAACAAGTTCTTTCACTTGCGCATTCCCGGCAAAGCGGTTCGCCTACTTCAATGCCGATACCACCATTTCCCTTGAATTCTCCTTCAAGGTACTTTATTCCTTCTAGTTCATTGTAGTCCCTATTGCAACATCTACAAGTGAATAATCCTTTTGTTTCGTACCCAAGGGCATTCATCATACTCCATACAGGCCAGTATAAAGCATACGGAGTATTGGCAACTATTTCAGAGATAGGATGAATTTCCAATTGCTCTTTGGATGATGGTGAAGAAACTACTTCCTCAAGGTCTTCTATCTTAATACGCCCCGCCGCCAAAAACTTGTTCCCCTCCAATTCTTCTGGTAGTTCAGCATCGTCAAGAATCGCCCAGAATTCTTCATATCTACTTCCTGCTAGGTCCATAGAAAGGTAAGCATAATTATCTTTTATAAAAACAATGCAATTCTTCCAGTGACAACCATTATAGGGAGCGACAACATGCCCGTACATGAAACTGGGACCGTTTTCTTCTACGAAACGATGGAAGTCTCCTATTATTCCAATATAATCCGCTACTACGCCGTCCATATCTAATAGTGCTGTTATTTCTTTCATGGACTCACATGTACATCTTAATTAAGCTACTCCTAGGAGTATTTACTTAATATTTTATCCGCAGCTTGTTCATATGCCTGTCAATCACATGTACATCATAATTAAACGAATCATCTTCCTGTGGCGACAGAACGGGGTTTTTCAATTTTAAGCTTTTCAAGTTCGATTTGCTTGTCAATTAATCCGACCTTTTCTCTTATAGTAGATGGATGATGTTCATTGTAGTTCGGCCCACAATCACCGAGAGCTACGGCGCTAGCGTTGACGTTGATGAGGATGAAAAAAGAGAATTAGTAATTCTTTGCGCTCCTCAATATGGAGATGGTTCTTACCCATTCATGATGCAAATGAAATAGTTAATGTTTTGAACAATATGTTCACCTAACCAATAAATAATGGTGAGGTCAAAATGAATCATAAAAGAAAAAAAAGCAAAAGGTCTGTCAGATGTACTATTTGTACCCCTCACCGATGGAAGGGTAATTCAAAAGAAAGATTCAACCATAATACCAATCGTAGAAAGCTCATTAGTAAAGAGGATTTGTCTTCTTAATTATGATGTATAAGTGGGTGCAACATAAGGAATAAACAAATTTGTAATGTATCTCGTTCAGAAAAAATGCCTAAGAAGGAAAGATAGAATGAAATTCAAAAGAACAGGCACAAGTACACATTGGGCATGGGCAACTTGCGTTGCTATTTCACTTTCGACTTTTTTCCTCGAAGGAGCAGAGATCGAGCGAAACGGTAGGTTGCAAGCGATAAGGGACGTACTTCGGACACATCGTGTGAGCCGAAAAAAAGTAGCAGATTTGTGTCGGTTGCCTTCACACTCAAGACTCAGGGGGTTTATGTTCTTCCCAAAGTTTCTTTAGTTTTTTCTTGGCCTCATCAGACCTATTTCTAGTCAGTTTTGTTCCCTTTTTAGCCATTTTTTTGACATTAAGTAAAGGAACGCCTGACACGTCAGATATTTCTTTTGTGGTAATCCCTTTGGATACCAATATTTTTATCATTTCTGTTAGCGAGGTTCGATTCTGATTCCGATTCATCATTTTATCGTTTTGTCTCCTTCTTTTTGTTCACTTTCTTCTTCACTGAAAGCACTTGGTAAAAGATTAATGCCTAATTTACTTGCAAGTTTAATGGCCACTGGCATTATCAATGAACCACCGGGAATAACAAATAGTCCCAGCAACCCAGCACTTTTCAACACGTCACCAAATTGGTCATTTGCTTTATCTATTTCTTCTTCTGTTGCGGTGCCACATAAAACTTTACTATATATCTTCATCATATATTTAGTATCGCTACCTTCTTGAGCAAGTTGATCTTTCAATTTTAGTAGTTTTTCTTTCATTTTAAACCTTAACTATCTCTTTAGCTAATTTGTTAAAATCTTTCTTATCTATCACTTTACTTCTTCCTTTGTATGTGGAATCTGGCCGACGCTTTTAACACCGTTCATTTCGCCCTTATAAACTTCTTTGATTTCTTCATCATTTTCTTTTAACAATGCGAATCCATAAATGGCACCTACTCCACCGCCTCCTATCAGGTGTCCTGCATGAGAAATCCCATCATCCACGAATAACCCACCCACTTCTTTCAACAAGTATATCATGATAATTAGAATGAATGTCAACGGAATTCCGTTGCCTTCTTTAGAGTTGGTGATAGATGCTGCCACTATCAATGCAAATACAATTCCACTTCCTCCATACATACCCGTGGAAGACAAGCATACAGTATACAAAGCACTTAATACTGCTGTAATAGAAAACATTTCTAACATAGTCCAACTACCATACTTTGATTCCAGAATGGGACCAAGAGCAGCAATGAACATTATGTTCCCGAAAAAATGTCCCCATCCAGAATGACCCATTGTATGTGAAATCATTCTGAAGTAGTCCATCGGATTGTAGAAAGAGAACGAAGCTACAGAAAAGTATTTCTTAGAGAAATCAGTAAGCAAATACGCATCAATAAGGAATACTAAAAAAGCAATCAAAGTATACGTTAAAACAACAGGAGCGTTGTACGTAATATTGGGCATACTAATCTTGGGGATACTAATTTTCATAATCAAAGACCTCTTCCTCAATAGGATGAATCTCGGGTTCCTTATATGGGGCGTCGTAAGCGGAGCAGGAGTTGTTTATTCTATCACGTATTTCAGCGGCAAGTTTATAATCGCCGTTACTAATAGCCATTTTATAGGTGGGGTTACTGATAACCTGCGGCGTGAGCGGCGTTTCCCGGCGTTTCTTTTTAACTTTCTTTTTAACTTTCTGTCTCGGTGCTACATGGTCCCTGCTTGATTTGCGTAGTTGTCCTCTAAGTCTAGGTCGAGAACGAGAAGAACCATCAGACGTACCATAGAAAGATAAACTTCCGTCACGTTTTACTTCATAAACATCACAACAATCATCACAAATATTGTGCGTAGTACTGTTTGGATGAATACGCATTCTCGAACCGCACTCTGGGCAGTCATGCGTCAACAAATGCCAATTTAGATTGATTTTTCGGGTTCTTTTAGCCATGTGACTTTATTATAGACTTTATGGGACGTATTGCTAGGGTCATTTTATCATCTGAGCATACAATTTGAGACTTTCTTCGTCTCTTAGAGAACCAGATAAATCAGATATGGCTTTTAGATAAGCATCTTTATTCATTTTCCCGCTCTGTAATAGCAAGAAAGCATCTGAATCATCTTTGTTTCGTCCCAGATTAAACTTCATTAGAGCCAATACTTCAGGAGCAACAATATTAAGAGTAGCGCCACCAATTCGTGCTTGACGTGCTGTTTGAATAATGTATTTATGGAATTTCACATTACCTGTTTTTGCATCCATGAAATCCATATCAAATTCTGCAATAGTGATTCCTTCGGCGGGGTCTTCCATCAATGCAAGTGGAGAAACAGTTAAACCATCTCTTTCAGCGGCATTCACCAGATTGGTAATATCAGCAACTAAAAAATCTATATCAGGCGTTAGGTCTCGTGCGCCCGTCACATATTGAACGACTGCGGTGCCACCAACAACAACGCAATGGATATTGTTGTCTTTAATCCATTGAAGTCCACGTTCTAGCTTGTTGATTAATTCAGGCTGTATGTTTTGAACTTCGGTGAAAAGTCGTTCTGAATCATAACCAGACCCATCTCGTAGGTCTACCTGTTCTATTAAGCCAGCAAGTTTCCTTGCTTCAAATGTGTTTTTGTTATCCACCATTATTTATTTATTCTTTTACGCAGAGAAAGTCCAAATGATTTTTCTCTTTCTTCTGGTGTGTTCTTTCAGTTCTTTCTTCAAATTATCAACATAATCAATCATCCCAAAATGATTAATGACCCACTGGCAATATGTTTCCAGTGAGTCATTGGACTCAATCACACTTTGTACTACGCTAGTAGGACAGAGATGTAACGGTATTTCTTCAATTAGACCTTTGGTGTTTCTGACCTCTATTGTGAGTTTCATAATATTCCTCAAAACATTACTATTTCATTGTCTCCGAGTCCAGCATGTATTTTACCATTTGGCTGATTTCGGCTGGGGGGATATATTCCAAATTCTATTATGTTTATCTTTAGCTTTATCCAACAAGCCCATGAAACATTCAAAATTCATGGCATCTCCCACTTTTATTCCATCGAGAGAAATGCCATGTCGAGCGTTACCGTCATTCTCAACAATAGTAAGAATCTGGAACTCTTTGAATTCTTCACCATCTTTTTTCGTAGCTGCAACTATCTGAGGGAACCCATGAGCGGATACAGTGAGTTTATCTCCATCTTCCAATATTTCGCATTGGAAATAGAACTCATCTGCTATTTTTTGTAATTTTTCTATTCCATTCATATCTCTATTATCTCTTTTTTCCTCTTGATGTCAAGCAACAAAAATCTGTTTATTCTAATCCAAATGATATACAGTCACAGAAAATCCGCTATCAACCCACAATTCATTTATCAAATGTTCTATGTATTTCCAGTCGCCGCCAGCCAAATTAGACCCAAATTTAACTGTGTATATCTGACAATCCGGTGTAACCGTACAGGCATAAGCGACATTTCCCATTGCTCCAGTTAATGCTGCATATTTAATAGGAGAAGGATTATCTGCACTAATTAATCCCTTTTGAGCAATCATATTAGCAACAGTTATATTTTGCCCAACATGAACAAATTGTACTTTAGACAATCCAAATAGAATCATCCTTTCTACATCAAATTTATTCTGGAACCAACGTAGATATTCCTCCTTGCAACGTGGAAACCTCTTTGACAATGGGGCCACGAAGCCTTTTTCGAACGCACCTACATCATTACAAATATGTGGGATGATAACTGGAACATCTTTGGGCAAATGTTCAAATATATCTCCTTTTACATAGTTTATTTTTCCCATATTATTTATTTCTCTCTTTCGTGTGTTTATTTTTTAATTCAACATCAAGTAAAATTCTACTTATTTCTCGTCTTACTTTACGTAATTGTTCAATGGTAAAATAACCATGGACTACTTTTGTTTGTGGTTTTATATTATTCTTATTAACTATAGATTGGCCCATTGAAATTGTCCCAAGAATCTCATCGGAATGGACAACACCAAAATGTATGCGAACGCTACGACCAAATCTTTTTATTCCGTCTACTGATGACATTACAATACCATTTCAATAACGACTCTCAATGCTTCCCATTCAGCAGCGGTTTTTGTATAACGATAATTTAACTTAGCCGCTCCTTCCTTGTGATTTATTTCCAAAAACCAATTGTTGGCACCTAAAACCCAATGACCATTTTCTTTCTTGAATGTCTTAGAGGGACGATTTGCCCCAACTAATATATCAGAAATTCTATAAGCAAGTTTTTCTTCGTCTTTCCAGTTTTTAATTAAGAATGTTATCATAATTTCTCCCGATTCATATCCGCAAATAGAACAACTTCCTCCAAATAACTCTACTGCTTTTACTTTTCTAGCTTTCCATCTTTCCTTTTGAAAAGATAATAAACATTCGAACTTCGGAAATATTTTTATATTTCCGAAGCATCGACCCTAGAGAGATTCGAACTCTCAACCTAAAATTTTAGAAATTTTTGCTCCACCAATTGAGCTATAGGGTCACGTTTTTATACATTGTATATCATAACATAATAGGTCACTGTGTCAAACGGAGTACCTATTGAATTTTTTAATTCATATTCTTCTGCAACTTCGATTACAAGTTTCTGCATACCGGGGCTATTTCCAGTAATCACTTTTAAAGATTCACCAGAACCCCAATGGTCTTCTATGAAACGTATTACTTCATTTTTTACATCTCTGTGATACACTCCATGAAGGTCTATTTCGGGAAATATCTTCTTTTCATTCATCCTCTTGGAAATCTTTCGGTGGGATAATAGTCTTGGAATTAGGCCAATTTTTATCTTCAAAAAACTGTTGTGTTGTGACGGCTATTATTTCTTCTTTACAACTTTCTACTATTTCATTTACTCCATCTACATGTTGTAGATGGAACAAATAAGCAGCTAGTCTTCTAGCTTTCTTTTTTCTGAAAATCTTATTCCATGTTTTTGCTTCTTCTGTCATCATAATTTGTTTCTCTAAAGTGCAAACACCGAAAGTATTATTGCTATTGCTACGAAAATAGCAAGAAATACCCAATCTGCTAGTCCTACAGGCTTTGTTGGTACATTTCCTTTATATTCACAATATTTTCCTTCATCATTAAATCTATTGGATGGTCTTGGTTTATATTTTCTTGCCATTATTTTACCTTTAGTTAAATGGTGCGGCTTTTTTTTCTTCTTCTTGTTCTTGAATTATTTCTACGCCAGCTACAAGTTGTTTTCGGAGGTCCATTTCCAGCCATTATACATATTCCTTTGTTGTCCACATCCAGCCTGAATTTTTTTCGCAATTTTCATTGATAAGAATAGCACCATCAGGAATCTCAAACATTAATATTCCATGCTGGTATTTCATTTCAACACGTCCAATACCGTCAATGTGAGTTTCATATCGGTTATCGCTTCCAAAGAAGACATTTGTTCGGATATTAAATATGGGTGGCTCTTGCCAATTTGTAACAAAAAACAAATGTCTTAGAACCTCGCCAAACAAATCTAAATTGTTACGAATATACTTCCAAACTCTCTCTGGATTATCTTTCCTGAAATATGACTTATTATCAAGTTTATCATTGTTACTGACAATTGATATTGCACTTTTTATAGTTGAAATAAGGCATACAGAATATTTTTGTGATGGGAAATGGATAAGTCGGTATTTGGCACCATTTATACCGCCTGATTTCATCAACAGCCAAGTGTGTCCATATTCATCATTGAATTTTTTAAGATTCATAATTAGTCCTTTAAAGCCGCATCCACTATTTTCTTCACTGATTCTAGGAGTGATGTGGGATTATGCTGACTAATAGCCGTCAGTTTTCTAACAGAGTCAATGGCTTTCCATGATGCGGCAATCTCGATTTCTTTATCAGTCATTTCTGGAACCGACAAATCAATCAAATCTAATTTTGTTGGGTCAAAAGCGACTCGGCGATTTCCGCTAAACTTATCACACTCATAAATTGTACCATAATTAGGCTTAAATGTCGTACCCATCCTACAGCGAGGTGGTATGTTAATTTCTCCTGTTTTAGTCCTATTTGGCAAGTCATATTCCTTCCACTTACCAACTAGGCCAATTCTTTTCAGCACATGAGACCCCTCTTCATCTACAACCTCACAACGAACAAATTGTCCAAACCCATCATGATAATGCACGACATCGCCAATGTTAAGAGATTTGTAATAAGCATCGTTACTCGAAAGCATTTCTTTTCTAGCTTCTCCCACATTAGCTAAAGAAAGAATCTTTGATTCTCGGAAAACGTCATGGGTTTCATATCCTTCTTCGATACACCCACATTGCCAAATTGGGTCATTGTCACCCCGTTCATCATATGAAACCAAATTACGAACTTCCCAAAGAGCATTGGCATCTGCCACTACCGAACGAAAAGTCAATCCCTTTTTTACTTTAGTGATTACTTTACTCATAAATTATATTCTCTGCATGAACCAACAGAAGTCCACAAGTGTTCAGGAATTGTTGTTAGCAATCCTCTTTTGTATATTGTACCATTGTGATAAAAAGTAAGAGGCGAAGTTTACGCCATGTAGCAAAATGGGAAACCAACGACAATTTGACTTTCTGATTCACTTACAATAATGCATGGTTCATTCATTGTTATGCCTCAACCAACTGTAGGTGAGAACCGCTATTTACTTCCCATTCAGAAAGTGGAGTTATTTCGCCGGGAACGCAAATTACTGCATTTTCATAATCTCCATAATCAAATTCATACCAAGCATCGCCATGTTCCTTTGCGGCTTTTGCAACAGCAGCATCAATACGACGAGTACCACCAGCAGTAACTTTACTACTCATTCCATTACCCGAAATTCGAGTAGCCACATGGAATCGTTTTATTTCTTTTGCTGTTTCTACATCAATATCATTTATGTCAGTAATAATTCTGATGATTTTTCCGGTTTGCCAATTAGGTTTTCCTTGAACATTTCCTTCTTCATCATTAATGGGCGCACTCCATGTCATGCTGGGATTACTTAGATTTGCCGAATTCCATACGGCAATCCCATCTCTGTTTTCTAACCAATCGAGAAAACGACCAACATTTTCAGGACTACATTTGTGGTTCCCCACGACTTCAAGAACGCTTTGAGGGACCACATGAATTCTATCAGGAAACTTAATTTCAGCATCAGGAATAAGTTTATGACGCATAATCCCACTTGCATCAAAACTAATTACCTTTCCATACGCACGAAACGGCAATCCAGAGATTGTACCTTTTGCTCTTACCCAGTCACCAATTTCCATTATACGTCCTTTCCTTTAAGAGTAACCCTGCATGTACATGTTAATTAACTACCGAAGTTTGGGCATCGGCCCATAGAACCCTTTAATTAGGTTACCTTTTTTATCTATAATAGCAATGCCATCAGAACCATGATTTTCAATTTGTGCTTTCGTCCAATTACGGAAAGTAGGTGGCGTATCCTCTTCCTCAAGAACAGAAACCAACCATGTGTTTTCTTTTTTATTAGCCATTACGCCTTCTTCGGCATATAGTTCCATGCCAAACAATCATTCTCTTCTGAAGAACATTTGCCATGTATGTGCTTTCCGTGAATGAACACAGCGAGAGCGTGGCCGCAGATAGGACACCCTATCTCGCCTTCCCATTCTGTGCCATGATTTTCTACAACAAAATCAATTATTTTATCAATAATTTCTGATGACTCGTCTTTAATAGATGCCCTATAGACATTCCAGAATGAATTTCTTTTTTGTTTATCATTGGTCAACTCTCTGACTGCTTTCCCAAATGCCTGTTTACGACCTTCTCTCTTATCAACAGGGAAGTCGTTTGTATTACAAACGACAGAAGCACTAGCAATAAGATTATATTTTTCTTTGCCTTTTCTGTCAGGAAAAACTTTGCTAATTGTACAAGTCGTCTTTACACTCTTCGCTACGCACTCGGCAACAATATCCATAACGGATACCAATCCCGGTGTTACAGCAAAAAGTTCCATTTTAGTCTTAAACCCATATGCCCCTTTTTCATCTCTTATAAGATAAACAGATTCATAACGAAATCGAACATCAAGCTCAATAGTATCAATTCTCATCATATTCTCCTAAGTCAATTTCTACGGCGTTAATTTCTTCTACAAAAAGTTCAGCAAAACTTTGGGCAACAGGAGGTGAAAGAAACTTATCTTTTACCTCCACATCTTCTATCTTTCTTGTATCTTCGTATTCTTCACAACGCCAATGTTCAGAGGAACCATTTGTTACTGCTGGTGTATAAGTCCCACTTGACTGAAAGTGAATCTTTATGGTGAATTCTTCCCCTTCCTTTGGGAATGGGAAAAGTTCACTTAATTCTTTTATTACATCATCAGGCAACTTTTTCTGGTCTTCAAGATACCATTCCCCCTCATCATAGCCAGCATCTACAGTCAGAGTGCCATCAATATTTGTCCATTTATTCATTTTGTTCTTTCAACATAGGATTTCGTTCTTTTTCAGAATTCCTATCTACAAATATTCTGTTTGTCACTGCACGGCAGGAAAAGAAAACTCCCAATGCACCAGCAAGAACAGTTCCCAATAAGATATCTTTTGGATTGAACATTTCTTTTAATATCCCACCAACCCCAACAGATGATTGTTTCGCTGAATTGAGTCTCGCTAATTCATTAATACAATCAGGACAATTCTGGACATGTTCTAATGCTGCCTTTGCTTGGTCAGCATCCATTCTTGCCAAAGTCGGTGTGATTTGACAAGGACCAGAACCTCGTGCTATTTCGTTACTTTTCATTGTATTATCGTTGTTTGACCTGAACCATGTTTGCCATGATTCTATCGAATGAGATGACTGACACCAATAAAAAACAAATGTTTATATTACGCACTTTTATTCCTTTGGCACAGATGCAACAGTTCTGCATGTTCCCAAAAGAATATTAGCTAATTCTTCGTTCATAATTCATTAATCTTAATTCGCTGGGACCAGTAATACACTGCCTCGGCAAATTCCAATGCAGTGTATACGCTCTTGGTTCCACCTTTTTTTTCCAACATATTACGAGCCATAACCAATGGGTGCATTGGTTCATTCTCAACAGGACTAGCAATGATTGCAACTATTTCCCAATCACATTCTGTGGAACGCTCATCATTTTCTGCCAATGCTGCGGCAGAATAACAAACTATTTTCACAAAGTTAGCAGGTTCCGGTTTGCAACCCAACGCTGGTGTATAATTCTGAATGTAGGAATCTTCTTCAGGACGGCGTTTCGTTACAATTGCTGATACAGGAAGTTCTTCATTAATAAGTGTGGTGGAAGTGAAAAATGTACCAAACATTGCAGGAATAGGAACAAGAACTTTTCTAGTTAGGTCTTTTTCCCCTGTGCCGGGAATTGCTTTATCCCAATTCTCAAGGACCAATTTCAAAACTTCTTCATTTGTTAAAACAGAAAAAGAAAAGCCACTTCTGGGAACATGACGGTCAAGAGCAAAATCAGACCAACCAATTGTAATATCATTGTTCATACGTTAGGTACTTTCTTATCCCATGTAGGCTTGATTTTTGCTATATCTTTCTTAGTCGCTTTAGCCATTTAAATCTCCTGTTCCCGCTGGCGTGTGGTGGTGTCGGACAAGCCTTGCCACCGTTACACGCCACGCAGGTATTTCTACATGTACATCTTAATTAACCCTAGAGAATATCTACTTCACGGCACCAACTACAAATCATTCTCATTATTTCTATTTTTTGGCTATCACCTTCATCATATTCATAATCCATCGCCAAGTCAAAGCTAGGATTTCCAAAATGGTAACAACGAGATTCGTCATCACATATTGTTTTTATACCTTTGTCTACAGTTGAAACAGGCGAATAATTATCTGCTGTTTCACCTGTTTTATCAATCAATATTCGAATCCTATTTTTGTCATCATCACTTACATTTTCTTTGAAAATAGGTCTGTTGTTAAGTCCCCAGAGAAAATAGCAAGATTTTTCTCCATACCTATTAGTCTCATTCTTGTCGAGAAGATAAATCCCTTCTATTCTTTCACATTTGTCCAAGTCTTCATCTGACAACTGCCAGCATTCGGTTTCATCTAAAGCAATAATCCAAATGTCCAAAGGCACCCAAATTCGATAAGAACTCTTTTCAACAAGTCGGCGACCTGTAGCTTTCAATGCTCGTTGGCATTCTTTCAAAAGTCGTTCAAAAAACATGAACCGACCAATACTTCTCTCGTCATCTGCGTCTGCATCAAGAGATTCTAAGGCCGCATTAACAAAAGCTTCTGTTTCTGTTAAAGCATCAATAATGATAGGAGTTGCATCAGAATCAATTCTATTTAACATTTCCCCCGGAATTCGTGGAATAACCGCCAAGGCTTTTCCGATTGATTCTAGTGCTGATATGCCCAAGTTTTGTCCATGTAGACGATTGAGTGTGTTAAAAATAATCAAACAGGGCGCACCAATAATTTCTTCTTTATTTTCTCTCATTGCAGTCAAATTCCTAAGTTTTTCGTATGTTTTTGTTTCATTTTTCTATAGTAATCCCTAACTTTTCTCCGTGGGCGACAATGAGATTTCCTACTGCTTCTGCCACCGTATCTCCACTACTTTTAAAGTCATCGTAGAAACTTTCCCATTTGTCTGGGTCATGTCTTGTTCCAATATTCCTTACCTGAATTTTCAACCCCATGGCAAGCAACCAAGGATGAGTGGTCTCTTCTCCCACCTTTCTCTCAATATTCACATCCATTATTCTGTAAAGACGTTTGCCATTCCCGGCACAATTAAATGCACTATAATGATTTGTTCTACATTCGGCAATCAAGAAACGATTTCTACCATATATGCGTGATACTTCTACGATATCTCCCTTTTTATATTTCATAAATTTTCCTCTATTTTATCTTTATCTTCTATTGCATTTTTTAAATTAACATATAAGATGGCTTCTTGTCTTATGTCGGACCAATCATTTCCTGTCCAAAATATTTCATCAAACAATTCCATGTCCAATGTATCATCATTCTCATCTACTTTACTATCCACCCAATAATATTCACGGACAATATGATAACGGGGCCATTTGTCTGATTTACCTTCATGCCGTATAACAGTTTTGCTGACAAGTTTCATTTTCATTTTTAACCGAATGCCCCGGCCATCGCTGCCAAGGCCATTATACCACGATTTTGTCCTTCTTCCTTTTGTTTTTCTGTTTGGAGGGGACGAGATTTATCATATCCACGAAACTCCCTAAAAGCTCTATACCAAACAGAGGGAGAATGCTGACTATAAACCCATCCGAAACAAACTGCTTCAGTACATTCTTTCTTTGTCTTAACGGAAATTATTTCGACAACCTCGCCATCTTCTCTGCCAATATCAATAAATGCAACAAATTTTCTGTATTCATCACAATTGGCATTTTTCAACCGTCCAATATACACTTTGGCACCGGAACAGTCAACTTGATTTGCAGGATGGTCGGCATCTTCACATCGCATAAAATGCTTTTTCTGCCCTTCTCTAAGAACGGAAGATACATCGCCATAGTATTCGATAGTGGATTGTCTAAAGTCACTTCTATTCATTTTGTTTCCTTCAGATGATGAATGGGGCAATCTGTCTCATGGTCACTTTTTCCGTATTTGAAAGAATGAAATTCAAAACCAGACGGTTCAAAACTCAATTTTTTAAGTTTTTCTTTATCGTCATCTGATACAACATCTGGATGAACACTAACTAGCATTACGTGATGTTCGCAATGAGTCGGTAATTCGGGACTTCCATACTTCTGGAATATCTGCAATGCTTTAATTAGGTCATCCATTTTATTTTCATTCTTCCTTTTCTTCTTTCCATTCAATTTCAGGGTGACTAAAATGAAGAACAAAATCTGACACCTTCTGTGCTTGGGATGCTGCCTTAAAGATAAACTTAGGGTCATCTTTCATTTTCTCAAGCCAACTGGCCAGATAACGATTGTGATTCTCCATGTTTTCGCTAACCGGGAGTCCAATTGACGGGGGAATAAAACATGCTGCAATTTCAGCAATCAATTCTCCCATCGCATACTTACCTTCCCATTTCAAACGAATCTCAGACCAATGGGCCAATTCATGAAGCAACGTATCGTACCAATCCCTAATGTCAGGGAATTGTCTGCGATTAGGACAATAAATGTAATCTCCATCTTTGTGCTTCGGCCATGCTCCAATTGGTCTTTTGTAATAAGCCTTATTCCCACCAAAGCGAATATCTGCTTTGGTTGCAGTAATTACTTCATCAAAAGCCTTGAATGCATCATCGCTTCCAAAACTCACACCTTCAGGTTCCTCAGTAGGACGGAACTTTTCAAGTTTCTCTCCACCTTCTACTTGGTCCAAATTGAAAACAGTGTAGTATCGAATGAAGAAAAGCTTTTTTACTTTTCCATTGGCATCTGCTTCTTTTTCCAGAATCTTCCAGAAAACGATTTTAGTTCCCTTCTCGCCCTTCTTGACCTGACCGCCCAATTCCTTGAATTGCTTATATGTTCCCCACCACTGGCATCTATGTCCAGAATCCATACGAGAAATTTCCAAAAGGAAAGGATTAATTCCACGATATGCCTTTTTACTTACAATGTTTCTGGAGGCACCGCAATTTTTATCCGCTGACCACATTTTTCGCCAAGGCACTTTCCCATTTTTTAAGGAAGCAACGATACGGTTCGTAATATCTTCTCTTATTGTCTGTTGGTTGTTCATGGCATTACATGTACATCATAATTAAAGACACCAATTACTTTCTCTTTTCGAGTTCAATAATCCCAGCATCCGTAATGGCGTACCCACGACTTGTAACCTTAATCATCGCTGGTTCATCTTTTGATACCGCAAGCAACGGAGGGATTGTATATTTAATCAATTCTTCTTCTTTACAACCTATTTGAGATGCGAGATTCGATTTTGAAACTGGTCCATCTGCCAACGACCTCAAAATATTCACTCGCTGATAGGTCATCCCAAATTGGTCAATACCACTTTCTTCTGCAATCCTGCCAGCAACCTCTACCCATGAATCATCAGGACTCATTTTACGTTCGTTTTTCATTTCAGTAGCAAATGCCAATGCTTCTCTAGGTACTCTACCACCATAATGAGCAACAAGCTGGCATACTTCAAAATCCAAATCCTTATTTGCCAATTGGATAATCTGTGCTATCTCGTTAGCCGAATACAAATTAAGGAAAATCTTTGTGAACCGAGTATCAAATGCGTCGAACAATTTACCTCTATCTGTAGTCGCAATTATCCAACAAACATTACTGGTATTGACAATCCAATCACCTGTATCAAAAATAGAATCTGATTTCTCGGTAGCTTTCAACAATGCCTGAATAATGGTGTTGCTCAACGCATGAACTTCATCAAGGAATACCACCATTGGCGGCAACCAAAAATAATTCATCTTTGGAGAAGGTGGAGAACCATCTGCTGGTTTCACCCGTACCAACTCTAAAGAATATGTCCCCTCGAAAGTTTCGACGTATGAAGTCTCACATACTTGCGAAATCTTTATCAAAACATCCATCGGCTTAGAAACGGATTTAGGACTAATCTCTACAAAAGGCAAATCTACTGTCTCCGCAAACAATCTTGCAAGAGTTGTTTTCCCTGTAGATGACGGACCCAATAGGGCAAATGACATATCACTACAACAATGGTTATATTCTCCCAACGCCATAAATGCAGAACGTGCCAAACGCTTAACCGCAAAATCATTTCCAACAAAACGATTGAGAGGACAGGAAGCGTTCCCTCGGCCTACTCGCCAACTTCGTTCTGAAGCAGATGGGGGCGTAGAACCTCTCGGAAACCAAACAAATTCTGTTTGGTTTGGGTTTCCATCAGCATCTTTGCTCTTGAGAATTTCTGTAGTCATAAGCATATATGTACATCCTAATTAAGCACTTGTCAGGTTCAGTATAAATACCGATATTAGCAGTCGCTACTTTTCTTTTTCATTTAAGCCGCCACATAGTTCTGTCTGATTTTCTTTCTGATTCTTTTCAGAGCGATAGCAGGAGCCGCCCTACTGAAACACCTGCCAGTTGCGGGATTAATATGTCGGCTTGCCACTTCTGTCTGCCAACCAGTTGCTCCCGGTGTAGATTTCAAAAAGGCGACCAAAACATCCAATTCCCACGGATTCAAATCTGCCTTGGTAATAGCTTCATACTCATCAAGTTCAAGTACGGCTGGCTTTTCTTGTTTCACTAATGCTGTAAAATCATTAGCAGTTGAACGGGATGCGCAGCCTTGGCGGTCCATTGCCACACTTATTGCCTGTTCCTCAATAACACGCACCAACATATTTGCGAGTGTTTTACATTGACGGTCGCTCAATCCCAATTTTTCTACTAATTCGTCAAACCCAACAGGATGACCCACCTTCTGTTCTGTTGTGCGTTTTGCTTCGGCAAATTTTGACATCAATTTTCGTGACTGACGACTAATGCCAGCCATAGGAGAATCGGATTGTACTGTATTGAATAGATGCCTACGAATCACTAATGATATGTAAGTGATAGGCTTGATATCAGTTCTGGTAAAATAATGAATGGCGTTGATAGCCGCTGCAATTGCTTCATTGTACAGGTCATTCCATTCTAGTGTATTGTAAGGATTACAGTGCGTACTGTTGACTATTTTCTTTATGAAATCACCAATACCACAAAGTATATCCCACTCCAAATTCTTAACGTCCAGAATTTTGGTCACATCTCCCTTATTGATTCTCACCCCATCAATATTAACGGCAGAAGGAATCTTTGGGATATTTCCATTCACGTCACAAGGTCCATTCTTCAATTTTGCAAACAACGCAATCATGAATTTTTCTCGTGACATCTTCCCTTTTGACTGTTTATGACATTTCTTCAGAATCAAGTTGCCTTTAGACATAATACCAGCAAACTTATTCCACCTACCTTTTGGCATTTGTACATACGGAAATAAAAACAATTGGGTACTCTCCTTCACTACTTCTTTTAAAACTCTATCCTGAACTGACCGAACAAGGAGTCACGTCTCCCTGCTCCCCAACATGTACATCCTAATTAACCACCTCCACATGTACATCTTAATTAACTAGTCGCTCCAACATGTACATCTTAATTAAACACCAGAAACCTCTGTAACCTGTTGACAATATGGGATATGAGGTAAAAAATCTGTTTTGTCACGATAAATAGTATTGCATTGACATAAAAAAAGAGTAAACTATAGGGACGAGAAAGGACTTTTTACACATGGAACAAGAACGTATTACTGTAATAGATGGTGACGATACCACCCCTATTTTATTAGTTGCCCCCCACGGTGCAGATGACCCACGTACCGGATTACTTACTCAATTAATCGCCGAAAAAACTGGCGCTTTTGCTGTAATAAACAACGGATGGGAAAGAGCAAAAAATTACGATTACAAAAGAGATAAAGCTAATTGTAATAATGTTGAACACTGCCATGAAGATGTTGTAAAACAAGAATTTCTAGACCCAATTATATCGTATGTGAATACGATATTCGATTGTGCTGCTGACGTTACAATTTTAGTCATGCACGGTATCAGCAATTTAGTAAATGCAAACAGAGACCCAACATTAGATGCCATTGTTGGTTTCGGAGAAGGTACTCCACCCTCTTACACATGTGATATAACAAGAAAAGATGCATTCATTTATCTGTTAAATCAAGTCATGGACGTTGGACAAGGAGAAGGGGGAGGACGATATGCTGGGCGACGAAGGAAAAATCTAAATCAATTATATAGAAAATGGTATAATGATTCTCAGGTACACAGTTTGCAAATAGAAGTTGTGAGAGCACTACGTGCCGATGATAATACAACACACATGGCCTCTGACTTGTTTGCCCAAGCAATAATGGAATACGTAGATTTCATAACATCAGCCGATATTCCAAAAGAATTTAAATCTAATTGGCAGGACTTATCCAGAAGCGTTCCTTTGGTGTAAAATGTTCTTACACATTTTCACCTTATTAATTACTCTTACACATTTTTGATAATGGCAAGAAAAATCAACTTAAATTGGAACAGCGAAAATTTAGAAAATTGCTGGGTTCCTCAATACTCTCAATTAGTACCGGAATTGAATAAATTAATTAAAGTAGTATCAATAGGTTCGATAAGAGAACTAGTAATTCAATCAGAAGAATGCTTTGTAACCAGAGATGGTGTTCCCCTTAAGTGGCATGTATTCCAAGATTGTGAAATGCTAGGAATCGCATATAAAAAAATCGCATATGAGTTTACTAGGGGAATTCCATTATGTAAAAAATGTCAACAATATATGGATGTGCTAGCTGCATCTACAGTGTTACAGACTTAAAAGAGATTAAAATGACAAGAAAAATAAACTTAAATTGGAGAAGTGAAATAAACGTTTTTGAAAGCTTTGGTAGGACTCCACTCAAACAAGACAACAAGATGACAATTTTGCGAGAAGCTGTTGTAATTTGTCCAATAAGACAGCCAGAATCGTTAGTCTCAATCAACCTTACGACTGGATAAACACATTTTTCTAAATTAGTGTCTGCCACACAATAATATCGCCACTATATTTTTTATAAAATTAATATAGTGGCAATTAATTAAAATGATCTCATTAAAAATTCTGAAGGCTGAAAAAATCTAGAAATATCTAGTTGATATTTAGAACCCAATAACTGAACTTGCCTATATAAGTGGTCAATATCTGTTATGGCACGTTCAATTTGACCTTTTACAATGTTCTTGATTTGACCTCGTGTTGATTCATATTCCGACTTCAATTTTTTAATCTCATCCCTAGCTTTTTCTAAATTTTGCTTAATATTCATTATGCGTTCTTTAAGAACACCAGCACCAGAAGACTCTAAAACAAAACTTTCTCCAAGTTCTTTAAGTCTAGCTAATATGTGAGGAGGTAATTCGTCAGAATTAGCATTAGAGGAACCCACTGTGGGTGGGGTATATTTGATCTTTTTAAGCCTCTCCATTGCATCTTCCATGCTCTTTTTGTGCAAATTGTCTATATCATCAATTGGATTTGATGTTTTCTTTCTTTTTCCAAACCATTCTTTAAAACTTTCCATGAATGTATATAGACTATTCGGCAAGTAATCTGGCACTATTAAATGATGTACATGATACCTAGAACCAATACTTTAAGATATTTTTCTATTTTCGGGTTATAGGATGTCTTCTGCCGCTACCAAATGCAATTTTACTAAATTTAATTCCCGGTGCGGCTTGTCTTCGCTTAAATTCGTTTCTGTTAACCATTTGGATTGTTTTATTATATGCTTGTTCAGCACCTTCGTTTTTAATCCAATCTTGAATTAATTTCTTTAAAGAAGAAGTGCCACCTGCTTCTAAAACAATATCTTTATAAACAGCACAGAATCTTTCGAAACTACTAATGTGATGTTCAATCAGACCAAACAGAATCGTATCCAGAATCGGATAAGGAAGAAGAGAATCTGAATCTTCTTGCCCTTCCGACAACTCTGCACTCGGTGCTTTTTCTATAATGGAAACAGGAATCATGACTCCATTTCGATTACGATATTCAGCCAATGCGTATACATCCATCTTGTATACATCACTGAGTGGAGCAAATCCACCGCACATATCACCATAAAGAGTACAGTACCCAACGGAAAGTTCAGATTTATTGCCCGTTGCTATCGGAATTGCTCCAAATGCATTTGAGAAGTGCATGACAATCATACCACGAATTCTAGCTTGTATGTTTTCGTCAGCAACAGCATTATATTGTCCATTAGCAAGGGGAGGACTATCGAGCGGAAGGAATATCTCATTATATTTCTTCAGATTGTCTTTGTGTTCAATGGGAACAAGAAAATCATTAAACCCGAAATTCTTTTGAAGGTCACCAGCATCACCAACGGAGTGTGAACTACTTATCACACTAGGCATTCTTATTCCGTATACATTTTGTGGGCCTATGGCATCACAAAGCATAGCGGCAACTAATGCACTATCAATTCCTCCACTACTTCCAAATACGGCTGTTTGAAATCCATTCTTTTTGATGTAATCCCTCAAGCCGATAACACCCATTTGATAAAGAGAAGCTATTCGGTCATCCGCTTTGTTCCCAACAATTTGTGACATCTTGATAACATCATTTTTTGAACAATTGTTAAAATCAAAATCTATCAATGGTGTTTCTGCATCCGCAAACAACAACACCTTATCATTTTGAACAATCATACTGTGACCATCAAACACCAAATCATCCTGACCACCTGTTTGATTACAATAAATTATAGTTCCATTTTTGAAACTCTCTCGCACCATGTTGGCTCGTTCTTTGGGTTTCCCCATAACGAAAGGAGAACTATTTATACTGATGATATTATTGACACCGATGCTACGATATTCAGCAAGAGGATTCGTAGCATAGTTATAATCATCCATGCCCTTATCATTAAAGATATCTTCACAGATAGCGAGACCCCATTTTTGCCCTGCTATCTCAATGACAGTTCCTTCAGTTCCCGGCTCGAAATATCTTCCCTCATCAAATACATCATAAAAAGGAAGAAGCCTTTTCTGATATGTTGCAACAATAGCACCGTCACAGATAACAGCAAGCATATTTTTGAATGGCTTACCTTTACCAGTTCGGTTTTTATCAATGTAACCCACTATGACATGAGTTTTTGCGGTATCTTCAGTCTTACGAACTGACCAATTAGTTGCTTTTACTACTTGTTGTAGAGTTTCAAGATTTCTTTCAATGAAAGAATCATCATACATTAGGTCTTTCACAAGATACCCCGGAATAGATAATTCTGGGGTTACAATAAGGTCTACCTTATTCAAACCTTCTTTAATGGCAGCTTCAATTTGTTGAAAATTGCCTTCGAAGTCATTAGGAGTAGTATTGGTTTGTGCTATAAGTGTTTTCATGTTTATATCCTTAATAGAACCGACGAGAACGATTTCTTCAATCTTCAAACCACACATATACAACTTAACTAACGATTAAAGGCTGGTAGATTGGCATCCTTAATTACAGATTTCAATAATGGTATACTACATTCAAAAAGAGCCGTAAGTTTTCTCTGACTCATACCAGAGGCATAAAGTCTAATGATTTCTGCTTTTTGTTCTTCTGTCAATCGTAACATTCGTTTAACAGTTTGGGAATGAATTTGGAGCTTTTTGCAAATATCTACCTGTGATAATCCCATTGCCGCCAACTTCAAAACAACGGAGGGTTCGGCAACAGAATAATTAAATTTATTCGTTTTTTTATTCGCCTCTTTTAATATTCCACACACAGTGGATGTCCCACATCCTATAATTTCTGCTATTTGATGTTGGTTTAATCCCTTGTCATGTAATTGAAATACTTTTCTCGGTCAATTTTATTTATCTTCGGATTACACTTATCTATTTTTTCGTATATTTCTTTCTTTAAACTATGAAAAGTCTCTAAGTCCGCATGAAGCGTGCGGTGACAATTTGAACAAAGAACCCGACAACAATTTAATTCCGTTGCTATATCATTTTCAATATCCGAAATAGTTTTCCATTTACCACGTTGTATCGCATCTGACATTTCCATTTTTTTAGTACTCGTATGATGAAACTCCAAAGCTCTATTACAAGCATCATATCCACACAATTCACAAGAAAACAATCCTTTGAACTTGAGTGCTAGTTTTTTGTTTTTTATAGAACGTTGCTTGCTGTCAACAGAGTGAATTTCTCTATGACATCGCTGACATAACAATTCACAAGATTTCGCTTCTTTCCATAGTTTATCCCAAGACTTACCCATTAATTTAGAGGACACATGATTTATTTATATGTTATTTTATAATTTAATCCAATGGTGTTCCATTAACCAACCACCGAGTTACCCGAAGAGCATCCTTATCCCCCATCGCCTTACCGGGGGAATCACTCAACTTCACAACAGGAATTCCGTTGACTGTATACGGTTTAATTACAATATTCAAAGCAGGACTTTCGAGGAAATCATTTGTAAAATCTGTTCCGATACCGAACGAAACCTTAATTCGACCTTCAAAGTATTGTCTTATTTTTTCAGGATTTTTGTCAGGGGCAGCATCGACGTTAGCACGTAATCCATCACTAAAGATTATGACTTTTGAAAGAGGATTAATTCCCAATTTCTCATAGTGAGCAATCGCCTTTTCACCATATTCATAGGGGTCGCCACTATCATGTCTGGTGCCATCAAACAACCTACTAAGAACACCATTAAAATCAGCAAAAAATGCATCTGAACCAATAGTATCAGGAAGGGCAATTCCCAAATTGCCTTTGTAAACATCATTCCATGCTTCTAAAGCCGCTCTGTTGCAGTGACGAATTCCAGACAAGACTTGACAAGAAATCGTAAACTCATGAGCAGTCGTGCCGAGGGGCTTTACGCCATATTTCAATGCCAAATAAACATTACTTGTCCCCACAAATCCGGGGTTGTCTTTCAGAATTCTAACTGCACGGTCTTGAGCTTGAAAATTCCTTCTTCGTCTTGTTCCAAAATCAGCAAAAGTACATTTCCAAAGGAATTTTGCTTTTTCACGCAGTAAAGCTTCTTGTCCTTCATCTGACCAATCTGTGTCGTCACACTTGTAGTATGCATCGCTAGGAATAAACAAGCCCGGAATTTCCCACAAAATCTGACTGTGCCACTTCCCACGATATGATGCTGCAAAGTTAGCATCATTATCCTGAGTTATTTCTACTTCATTGGGATTAAATCTATAATTTTTCAGATATGCTAAGTAGCTCGGAGTAAAGAAGGGACAGGCTTTTGAAAGTTGTGCTATCTCTTCATCAGTAACTCTAAGCTCTGACATCCTTTCAATGTTGTTACGAATAGCGTCTACCGCTTTATTACTAAATTGAGTTCCATTACGATTAGCCCATCGAGACTCCATTTCAACATTGGGATACTTGATAAGCACAGCTTGCTGCATTGAAAATTTATATAAATCCGTATCTAGAATGGATTGGGCTGGAAGTTCAATCATAGTGTTGTTCCTTTATGTATTATACAAAACGCTGACCTGATTATAGACCAGTAAGGCGTTTTGTAAACCTAGAAATAATTTTATTAGCGGTCACATCGTTTTATACCGATTATGTAAAATCCCATAATAATTGGCTAATGATGACTAATTACACATTTGAATTTAACGGAAAAGAACTTGAGTTAATAGAAGATAGAAGATAAAGTAGGAATTAGAAAATGATAAATGTTATCCTTTTAGTAGTATATTGTGTGGGAATTGCGATTAAGTATTATCGAGAAAATAGAGAAGTAGGTATCAACGAAATCGAAATAAAACAGATGCAGATGGAAGTTTTTGCAAAAGGATTTATGCATCGTTACTACCGCCATGAAAAAGTACCAAACCGAGGGATCGCTGGTGCCCTCCGTGACCAACAGTCCATGCATGACCAAATGCAATGTTACCTTTTAAAAATATCAATGAGCCTTTACGAAAATTCTTTTTTTGCTGACTGTTTAACCTGAATCTATAACTTTTACCATATGCATGTATGTTAAGCAGTGGTTGGTGAGCTATAATTGTTTTATCTTTTAAACCTCGCAAAGTTTTTGCTAATTCAAGAGGTAGACCAAATCTAATTTCATGTATACCATTAACATCAGAATGCCCAGTCGCCGCCTTGCCTCCAATAACACGTAATGTTAATATAAATGGACCCTTTAATAACATATCTTTTATTTTAGCTTTGGATTCTAATTTTATTTTTTCGGCGGCAGCGAGTGTTTGAGTGTTGCCTGCTATTTTAGACTGAGCAAGAGCATATCCCATAATTTTCTGAATAGGAATTGGTTTAGGCTGAACATTAGCTGGTTATGTTTTTGATATCGCTGGCTGAGTTGTAGCATTTTTTATTTGTTTTTTAAGCTTCTCTATAGTAGCAGCCTGACTCTTAATCTTACTTTTAAGAAGTTTAATTTGTGCTTTAAGAACAACAATTTCATTAAATTTTACAGGAGAGGGTTCTGCCGCACAGTAAAACACAGACGCAATAATATTATAATTAAGTATTTAATTTTATTTTCCATTTTCATATTCTACTATCTTCTTCGGCTTTTGCCTGTTAATATCCTAAACGTGACGGGAAAACACGACCGATATTCCTGCATCGATCATATCACCCACAGCTTTACGGTGACCTTCGGGTGTGATTGCACGACACCCATCGATTATTACTATTGTTTCGAAGCCCTCGGCGATTGAATCAAGTGCTGAAAGTATCAAACAAACTTCTGTTGCAAGACCCAAGAAGAATACTTGGTCGCCTTTCTTAACTCCCGCTTCACGTAGCTTATCGGCCAATTCTGTTTTGGTCAAACGAGCATGGCCCCAAAACCCACTATGACTGTCAACATTTGGGTCCATACCTTTATTAATACGTATGGTTGATTCGTCTAATTCCAAATCAGGGTGAAATTCTGCTTCTGCGGTGTTCTGCATACCATGTTTTGGCCACAGAGTCCGTTCAACCCCTTCTGTTACTACTTTGTCAAATATTTCGTATGGAGCATCTGGCCCTTCGTAACATTCTGCGAAGCTACAGTGTACTTCAGGGTGCCAATCCCGTGTTGCTGCTATAACATCACCGGAAGCCACAAATTTTTTAATCATTTCATTTGCTACAGGAACCACTTCGTCACCTTTCGGTACTGGCAATGCCCCTCCCGGCATGAAAGTGGGTTGGATATCTACTAATACTAGTGCTCTCATAATATGTTTCCTTTCATCTTTATTATTGTAGAGCAGGATTACGTGTTTGTAAAGTTCTAAATCTTAGGCCGCACGCAAAAGCTCCAAAGCACGTACAACTAATTTGCTTACTTCATCTATATCTTTCATTGCTTCAACAGCAGCTTCTTGTAAACAAATCATAGCCTGTTTAGGTCGCAATATAATCCCCTCCGCTTCCTCTGGTAAATTTTCTTCAAGTTTAACAGCGTCGGCGTTTTGATTCTCCAGCATCCTGTGTATCTTATGCCATGCATTAATAGATTCAACAATGTTATCTTCGCTCATTCTTTCACTCCAACCTCTGGCAAAACGAGCAGCAGCTTTAATCTCATCTTCAGTCAGTTCACAACGATTCGGGGGAAGAGTAATACTCATCCACTTATCCAATTGGTTAAAATAGTGTCTTTCCTCTCTAGACCATATTATTGATTTAAATATTTTCATCATTTTTCCTTTCTATCTCAATATTCTCATCTTCAAATAATAAATCAATCTCTGTTTTAGGACAGCCATCTTCAAAATATAACTCACGTTTAGGTCCAAACAATCTCTTTATCAATTTAAACAACATCATCGTTCCTTTCTAAGTTATCCCGTTCCATACTAAAGGGGGGTCAAATTACAACTCGTCGGAAATCAAATTGACTTTTTTTTGCCGCTTTTCTATCCATAAGAAAAAAATCTAGTCTTCATCAAATGATATAAAAAGACTCCACATATGCTCTTTAATAGCAGATGCATAAAAAGACAAAATAAAACCTAACTGTTTCATTAAGATACACCTTCTAATTCAAGCTGTTGAATTTGCTGTCGCCAAGTTTCTTTTAATTCCATTATAGGTTTATCTTGATACTCAGGCGGCAACAAAGATTTACGTGTGCAATTTATCCACCAAATGGCTCATCAAGAAGAAGAATGCTTGGCTTCATTACTAAAGCTTGTGCAATTGCTACTCTTTGTCTCATACCACCACTAAGTTCGCTTGGATATAAATTCATGGTATTAGGAAGTCCAACTACTTCCAACATTTTAGCCGCTTTAGTTCTATGTTGATTTCTTAATTTTCTCCATGATAAATACTTAAAGATTCTATCTAGGATAGAAGTCTGGTTTAGTTTAAGACCAAATATCACATTTTCTTCAATAGTAAGAAAATTATACAATGAATAATGCTGATATACAATTCCTATTTTTTCGGACGGACCATTCATTTCTTTACCGTCTACACATATTGTTCCTTCTTGAGGGGGATGTGTTCCGAGAATAGCTCTAAGCAACGTAGATTTTCCTGTGCCTGACGGCCCCACTATTGCTGTGATTTGGCCTGCTTTAATTCCAAAATTAACATTATTCAGAACTCTTTTAGGACCAAATCCGTGTGTCACACCAGTGACCTGTAGTATATTATTATCTGTCATTTTTATTCTCCAAACCACCCACACAGTTTTCTACGAACAAGAGTACATGATGAAGTGAAACAAAATCCAGCAACACCAAGTATAAACAGATACAAATACACCACGTTCATGTTAAGCAAACGAGATTGGATTCGCAATCTATATCCAAATCCAACATCTGCTATCATCCATTCAGCAGCTATAAGAAACACCATAGCTGGCCCAATTTGTAATTGAATATTCTGAATGATTCTAGAAAGAATTTGTTTGTATTGGGCGCATCTCATATGGAAGTTGTGTACGAAGTAGTACGTATAGGCTTTATAAATGGCATCGTCTTTTACATCTTTGTTTACTGAGTCGTAAATAGCCATCGCCAATGTCGGTCCAATGCCCAAGGCAATAATTGCTACAAACAATTGTGTTTCAATTCCAAACAAAACGAAATATACAGCAAGCATAGCTGTGGGTGGAATTTTAGAAAGAAAATTAATTGGCGGTAAAAAGAATGCGGACAAAGGCTGATAACAACCCATCAAAACACCTAGAATAGTAAATATAATAACTCCAACGATAAACCCGTAAAGAAGTCGGCTACCTGTTGCAAGTGAATCATCAATAATCCAAACATTTCCAGCAGCATCTCTTGTTGTTACTTTTTCTATTCCTTCCCCGAACTGAGATAAAGTCGGGATGGTAGTATCTTTCTTGTTAATTTGATGTTGTCTGTGTGACATCCAAAAATATCCACTCAGACAGACCACTAAGGATAAGATACCGATAGCGATTCGTTTCTTTTTTGATATGGCAGCACCAACCATTTTTTACCTTCTTTCATGTTCATTGTAGGGATTTTACCATGACTTGTAAACCAAAAAAAAAGGCGACTCTTCGTTTCCGAAGAGCCGCCCGTGGCACCACATCGTTTTAAGTAGCTCACTACTTAATTTTCTTTTTCTTCTCTTTTTTCTTCTTGTTCTTCTTCGGTGGTTTATCTCTTCCTTTACCCATTTTTATTTCCTTTATTCAGGTTTTCTTCGACGGTAGAAGCGGTTTTGTCAGGATTAAACCAAATTACCCGCTTATGAACAGGATGTTTAATATCACCAGACCGTAAGCCATATGTGGGGATGATAATGCAGGTGCGATACTCGCAGAAAACGTACCACTTTATTCCATTTTCTCGACAAACCCCACCGTTCCACACCTTAATATCTCGCCTGCGCCACAAGAAACACACGGTCACAAAAAAGGCCAGCGCAGTTATCCAATACCACATATCAAAGCCCGTAAGCATTAGGCATAGCCCCGCCGCAAAAGGCAGAAGAGATACCGGAGCAGAACTCAAATCTAACAATACTTTTTTATTTACATCATCCATTTTAAAGCTGTTGTCCTTTATAAGTTACATATTTCTCTGCCGACTATACAGACGATAATCACAACTAAGATTCCACCAATTATGTAAAGAATCGTCCAACCAACACCACTGCCTTCTCCAGTTGTTGTTGCCAACACCACGCTACCACTACTACTTACCTTGCGTTTCTCACCAATAGGTATGTTGTCATTAAATGTAAGTGCCTTGATAGCAGCTAACACAACCTCATCTGGAATTGCTGCAATTTCTGCGTAATCCTCTCCTATGTAATCTGTACCAGTATTTTCGGAGAATACGTCTGAGATAGCTTCGGTAATTTCTTTTACATCATCAGCACGTTTGTAACGGCCTTTTTTGACCTTAGTGGCCAAACTATGAGTGGCTTTCATATCTACGCCAATTACATCCACAGTTATTCGTTTCTTCAAAATCCCCGGAAACTCTTTCTCTTTATTCCCCATTAAATATTGGTTTACCAAATTCTTATCGCTTTCTTCTCCATCTGTAACAATCAGAAGCTTATAAACCCCAGCCCCTTCTTTTGTTCTTATTTCCAGAAGAGCATCTGCTCCAATTTTCATGTTTTTACCAAGTGGAGTTCCGCCAGCAGGAACAATCTTGTCGATTTTCTTATTTACTTCTTCTTTGTTTATTTTAGAAGGAAGAACAATCCAGCCTTTATTCAAAAGAAGGATGCCAAGTTTTGTATCAGGAGAGACCTGATTAACCACAATATGCAATGCAGTCTTGGCCGCATCCATTCTTGTGATTTTATTGTTCTTCCGCATTTGGTCTGCCATAGACCCGGAATCATCCAAGACTATTACTACGTTTTGTATTGCCGAATTTTCTTTTTTAATGGCTTCGGCGGGAATCTTAACCACATGAATCTCGACTCTTCTATTCTGACCTGCCTCTACAACATTTTTAGGTTTAATAACGACAGGCTCTCTGATTCCGACACCTTCAACCCTGATTTGACTTTCATCTATCACGATATTTTCTTTATGAGCCATCTCCAAAATAGAAGCTTTTACCGTATACGCACGCCGAATTGACAAACTCACTGCGAATTGCAACGTATCAGTATAGTAAAGTGTTTCAACACCTTTTTTATTCTTGTATTTTCCGCCTTCAAGTTCTCCACTTTTAATCAACTCAATAAATTGATTATTAAGAGGTTTTCCATTCCTTAAATAGGCATAGCCTTCTTCCTTTGAACCTGTTTTATTAATTATTCCTTTGGCTTCTCCAGAACGAAAAAGGGTTGCAACGGTACACGTAGGGTCAGAATGGCCTCGCACAACAATGGTATTTCCATTCATGCTTGCAATCTTTAATGCACGCATGAATTTTTCTTTATACTCGTCAATGGAGAAATTATATTGTTTCGGTTTAAACTTAATTGAAAAAGACAATAGTATCACAGGTTGCGTAGTGGGTATAGGTTGCGTAGTGGGTATAGGTTGCGTAGTGGGTATAGGTTGCGTAGTGGGTGTAGGTTGCGTAGTGAGTGTAGGTTGCGTAGTAGGATTCTGCCCCATCGCCGATACAGTCACAGCAGCCAGAACAAACATCAGTTTTGCCCAAGCCGATACAGTCACAGCAGCCAGAACAAACATCATCATAATCGTTTTAAACATGTTTGAGGCTCCTTATTTCTGCGTAGTTCATATTGATACGGTCAGTTAGGATTATAGTCTTATCCTGTAGGATGTAAAGCAGATTCCAAAAACCTATTTATTCCCATAAATTACCTATCGTAAGGTGTAACGGATACAGTGGTTTTCTAGGCAATCCAAGTTCTTCTCTTATGTCCAATAACCTCGGACATAAAACACTCAACCAGAAATATCTCAGATATCCCTCTTCCGGTTCTTTAGTTTCAATAAACGGTTCATACTCGAATTTTACAACCTTGCCATCATACTTACCCCACAACTTTTTAGGAGGGGCAAACCATTCGTGCGGACCTCTTATGATGGTGATGTGCTCTTTCCATGCTGGTCTTCTTAGCAACCATTTTTTTGCTATTAAAGAACGATAATACCTACCTAATTCATGGTCACAATCAAGAACCAAATTGTAGCGTTGATGGGTGTAACGTAATGTCCCTGTTGATTTAAACATACTTACATGATAGAGAAAAATCTAGAATTTGTAAATTACAAGACTAAAATATTCTTGATTTTGTAAAACCATAGAAAGTGAGAGAGTTTATGTTTGTAATAAGTGTGGGTATACTAATGATAGAGATGTTAAATCTGCAATTTGTATTGAAAAAGAAGGAATGAGTAATTTCTTTAAAGATAAAACTATACCTGTGGGCTACAGGGATTTTAAGACTAGGGAGATTTTGTCCTCTGTTGTATTTACATCATTAAGTAAAATTGATAATGTAAATATTAGTAAGATGAAGTCTGTCAACTAGAGAAACCGCACAGAGCGGTAAGTCACATGTTCTTTCCATGTTTGATAAGTTCTTCTCTCGTTTTATCCAAGAGAATGTTTAACTCCCTACGAGTTAATATTCGTTTATTATCATCGAATATTTTCTTCAATATAGCTACGTCTTCTATTGAGAGTGAGAGATTTCCTTTTAAATTATTGCAAACAGAGCACATTGTTTGATAATTTTCTAATTTATTAGAACCGCCATTTGATTTGGCTAAGATATGGTCTTTCGTCATTAGAATACGCTTGCCATTTTTTTCGGCGTAAAAATTGAAATGAGGATTACGGTCTGTGTTATATTGTTCTAATAAGAATTTATTTCCTTCAATACCACAAGAAACACAAGATAAACTTTTTTGAAATACGTAATATCTCTGCGAATTCATTCGCACTTTGTACTTCTTTTTACCTATTTTATATTCACGTACAATGTTCTCTGAAGAGATATATGGAAGAACATCCTCTGGTAAAAATTCACCTAAAACTGTACGTCTCTTTGTTTTAGATTCTTTTATTTTAATACGAAAAGATATATCTTCAGGAAGATAATTTTCTAGGTATTCCAATGCTGATTTTAATGCTTCTTCGTGAGAACCGTCAAAAGGAAATTCCCATTGAACTAAAGCAGTCGATTTAAATAATGGCATAAATTTTACTTCTTTTTCTTTTTAGCCATTTTCCTAAAAGTTTTGGCTAAATTATATCGTTTACTACCGGGGGGACAAGATTCACTTCCGAATTTGTCACCTGTACAAACTCCTTCTGTTCCCCTCTTTTCGATATCTTTAGAAACTTCTTGTACCCATTTTTTATCTTTTCTGGCCTCTAAAAATTGTTTGAAACTTTTCATACTTGTATATACTACTAGAAAAATCAAAATAAATCAAGAATATTTCAGCCTATATACCTGTAATGATTACTTTCAAGCAATATGTAGAAGCAAAAAATGGTAAACAAACCGAGAAATTCGGGGACTATGAAGTTGAATACTATTTAAAGAAAGATGGAAAACTATCCCACTTTAGGTTGAGAAAGGGTAGTATGGAAATCATGGCAAGTAATGAAGGCGGAAACGCCATCGAAATGTGGGAGCTAAAAACAACTGGACGTTCAAAAGAAGAAATATACAAAATTCTTTATGCTGCAACTCAATTCGCCAAAGAACACGGTTTTGATTTGACATATAAAAAAGAAGATATGGAAATGATGTACAAGGATGACAATGATGAATACGTTGAATTAATTAGATTATTAGACGATTTCAAAAGAAATCCTGCTATTCAAATGACCAGAGGTGGATTCACCATAAGTGAAAAAGGACAGGATGCTGAAAACCCTCATAATTTAAACACTCATAAATCCCATATCTTACTTTCTAAACCAACCCGCTATATGACAACTTATCATGCAACCATGAAATCTCCCGAAGAATTAAATGTGTCTAAAATAGCTGACTTCGGAGAAGGTGGTCTCCATGTGGGAACTTATAACGCAGCAAAAAATAGAGTAACAGGACAATTTGGCATTGGTAAATTTGCGGGTGGAAATCTAAAACGTCCACGATTATTTGAAATAATAGTAGATGTTTCAAAAATATATCGAATGGAAAACCCCATGTCAGAAGGAGAATTGAACGCTTTCAAACAACACAGTGGTCCTGAAAAACAAGCTCTTATCAAACAAGGATATACTGGAATAGCTTACAAAAATGAATTAGAAGATAAAGGTAGTACTTCCTTATTAATATGGAGTCCTTCTGCTATCGTAAGAACAGGTGAGAGTTTTGACATTTAAAAAATTTATTGAAGTAAACAACAAGATGATACAATATATTCAATCACTTGTCCCAAGTTGGCCACTTTATATTATTAGTGACCTCGTTGCCCGAGCGGCGACTGGCCGCTCTCCCCAAGAAATTGACGAGTTCCTACAAATGTTGGCGAATGAAACAGGATATAATAATCCAAAAGAAATGAACTGGAATTTAGAAAATATCACAATAACGAAAGATATTTTTGATAGCCAAACTATAGCCAGAATGGAAGAAAGAGGAATGGGACAATCTAATCCATATCAAGTTCCTAATGATGCAGAAAGGCATCAAGGGGCAAATACAAGACTTAAGCAAAACCCAAACATTAAAGTCCACGGCTATTCTGGCCCCTCAAATTCAGAACCAATTATTTTAATACAGCAGCATAATAAAAAATATGAACTTCTTGAAGGATGGCATAGAACCATACAAATGATTTTAGAATATCCAAAAGGATATCAACAAAAGGCATATGTTGTAATTGTAAAATAATTACTAATACGTTGCTCCGCATAATAGCATTATCTGAATCATTGACCAAATCAATCCACCAAGAATTGATAGTATAATGCCCCACACAATAAAACAATTCCAAGGAGAACCAACTTTTATCAATATGTCCTCAATGAAGTTTCCTGTTGATGTCAATATCTTTTTCATTTAACCTCATGCAAACAAAAGAATTTTTTCGATTAGTTGTTTCCAGAAGTTTTACCAACTTGACAACAGATAGTTTATAACAGTCATCTTCCAAACTATCATAAACATATCCATCTTTGTAAACAAAGAAGTGACCTCCCAAAAAATTCCATTTTTTAGACCTAACCCATATGCAATATGTGCCGCTTCCGGTAGGTATTGTATATGTGGTTTTTATGCCATGATAACCCAGAATAGATGATATATTAGAAAGCATGATGCCTTTTTTTATAGGTTGTAGATATTTGAATCTTTCTAAAAAAGCATTATATGTCATGTCTTCTGGCATCAAAAAGTACAAACAACGCCAACCACACGATTTTTCATCAGGACTTTGACCAAATTGGAATTTATTCATTTTTCTACATCCATAAAAAGAGGTTTCTAATATTCACTCCGAGTATAATTACCGCAGCAGGGAGTAATCCCCACTGTTTTTTTGCAAGCACAAACCAAACCCATACAATTTGTGTTAGAATGCCGACTCCCGGCCCCCATACCGTTTTATATCCCATCAACCAAAAGGTTAAGATAGATAAAAAAGAACACAAGAACCCAAGCCAATGTTTCTTCAAAATTATCCGCATAATCGCCCTTGTGCTTCAAGTTCGGTACAACCATCTTATTAAAAATATATCGGCTTCTGAAGCACCTTTAAAACGTTCTGGGAGTTCCGCTCTTCGTTGTTCCAAATTCTCATGAAAATTTTCTGTACTCATTCAACCATTATACATTGATTAAAAAAAAAAGACAACCCCTTTTGGGGGTTGTCTTCTAGCGCTCTTGGGGCCGCATCGGTTACGACGCTACCTTTGCTTCCTTGATAATTTCTTTATTATCCTTACGCAGACAAAGCACTGTATCAGTAAGCTTCGTGTGAAGCTCGTTGATTCTTTCAAGAGTTTCCTTTGAGAAAACTGCCACAGGTTCTTTTGACGGTCTTCGAGCCTGCTGGTAGAGTTCAATGATACCATGGTCGGTAACAGTCTTGGGGAAATATTTATAATGCTTATGCAACTGACCCTGAGTTACTCTGCACCATACCTTGTCCAAAATAAACAGGTCATAAAAACTAGGTTCCGCTCCATGTCTATTTTGAGGTTGCTTACGGTCCCAACGAAACCATCGGTGGAAGGCGTACAACGTCTTCCAGTACCACTTGTGGAGTTCCTTAAGCTTCAGGAACGTTTCTTTGCTCGTCGGGTAAAATCCAAATTTTGTTTCAAATGTGTTCATCTTTTTTGTTTCCTTTTCAATTAAAATAATTTATCATCTTTACTATTCTTACGCTTCTATTATAGGTTGTCTTCCGGTTCTTGTAAATCATTTTTATGTCATTCCAGTTTTCTTTCATATCTTTTCTCCTTAAGACACTGATACCGTTTGAATATCTTTCTTTTATTACCACAGATGGGTTCGGTGGCAATAGACGTATATTCATTATTGCGGTCTGGTTCTTGGAATGCCTTGAATTGAATATTGTAGGCTTGAAGTCTGGCTGAAATTTTTAAGAGTTCTGATTCGCTGCGAACACCACAAAGAACAAGATGAGGATGTTCTGAATTATTAGGAATCAGAGAAGTTGCTTCAATCGCTGCATGGCAGGATTGAACAATCTGTTGAGGATGTGATAAATCTTCACGTATAAAAACGTAAACGTATTTTGTATTATTTTGTACCTATTGGAATCCACTCATTATACTGACCTTTCTTAAATTATGCCTTTTTAGGACTGACACCAGCCACTTAATCCAGACAACCGAATTTATTCTTTTTTATGTAGTACCGTTCAAAATTCCTAAAACTAGGACAAGGGTAGACGATACGTTTCGACACTCTCTCTTGTACATCTTAATTAATCAAGGACTCATGTTCTTTTCCTCTAAATTTTATATCCTGAGCCTCACTCAGTGTGTTCCATGTTGACCTGACACCAGACACAACAGTAGAATACGCTTTATATATCGTTTAATTGATGTAGTGCTCTGCGTCATTCTTCTTACGAAGACAAAGTTGTTGCGAACACGCATTTATGGCTTTTCTAGGGACTTGCCACATACCCTTACATTCACAGCATATTTTTCTCTCCTTGGTTATTCCTTTGCGTTTTGTTCTTGTAGTCCCAAAATTCATTCTGGGGGACAACGTTATGTGTCCTTTACGCCCAGACAAGTGCTTCTTAAGACATAAGTATTATAGTAGATTTCACTTTCAAAGTAAACATGTTTTTTCCAAAAAAGTGAAAATCTGCATGAAGCGTCACATTGGTATGCTTCATCGCAACAGTAGTTTTGACCGTTCCCATTCCCGGTTTATCACCGCTACTAAAGAAACGTAATCGTTGCTCTTCCGGTATGCAGATTTCCACAATTTGATCTCATCTCAATTAAATGATTACACTTTTTGCATTTAAATATCAAATTTCCATTTGGGCCAGAAGATAATCTTTTTTCCTCAGTTAATTGCCCACACAAAGGACATGGAACGTATGATATATTCTGCTTACGAATTGTGTATACTCTATCTATAGTTTTCATTTTTCTAACCTCTCTTTTCTCTCTTTGCTTCACAAAAACAAGCTGTAACACAACAACGAAAATGACTCTCGTATTTTCTACCCCCAACTATTCCTTCTTCGGCAAATCAGGCCGTACCGTGGTAGGTCGATACCATCTAATTTTTGTTTTAGATTTTTGAGGACCATATAGAACTTTATGCCAATGACCTTGACGTACATGAGAAAAAGTCATGTGTGATTTTGGACCCATACCTATTGTCCATCCAAACTTTCCTTTTTCTTTTGCTTTTAGATGATATTCTTTAATTAATTCAAAATCACCTTCTTCGAGTTTTTCACGATGTTTTGCCAACAAATCAGGCAGAACTAAAGAATCACCCGCATCCACCAAAAAACAAAGAGAAATCATTAATCTGACACACTGTTCCGTCAACTCAGGAGGAACTACAATTCCTTCTTGTCCATCTGGGTAAAGAGCCAATTTATGCAAAGATTCATCTACGGTATCGCCTTGTGAATAGGCTAACTGTCTGTATGTGTACACTGGAGCCGTTATGCCGCCAAAATTATGCGTCTCTCCAATATCAACCCAAAGAATAATCCTATTGTCCTGTCTATACAAATCCATAGGTACGCCAAGTGATTTGACTGTTTCTTGAATTGTATGAGAATTAGACATGTGACACAAAATAGATTTAACGTAATGGTCTTTATCTACTATTAATGTATTTCCATCTTCCGGGGAAGGGAAATTAATAGAGAATGATTGAAATGGGAATTTAATTAAGCTTGCCGGGATATCTATAGAACATTTAGAAAATGTCTCAATTAAAGAAGGATTAATGTTATAATATGGTCTTCCTTTCCTATACCAAAATCGTTCAGAGGATAGCTGGTTAAAAGTAACCAATCTATCCTCGGTCAAGGGAGACTCTGGGTTTTGTTTTATTATTTCTGCTAATGTTTCTAGGATAGCACGTTTATAATAAACCTCCCAAGCTGGAAGGCCCAGTAACTTTCTAGTTGCATCATGAATCGTTCTGTATTCGTTAAATTTCATTTATACCGTTAAAAAAGCGACACGCACACCTCTCGATGTGCGTGTCGCTGAAATCGCACAAACGCACGTTTTTAGTTCAGGCTCTCTCCAAGGATTTCCGCAGCCGCCGTAACCAGACGAGTACGAATTTCATCAGAAGTATCGGAAATACCAAACTTCCCGGCCCTTGCGTAAGCCACAGGCGAAACTACGGTGAACACGCCGTGAAGCTGTTCTGCCGTTTTGCAGTAATTAGCAACTCGGTCAAGGAACCCATGTTTGACCTGAATGTTCGGCTGATTAAGCAAAACAACAGCACGCTCTTCTTCGGTAATAGGTTCTGTTTTTTGTCCCATGACAAACAGCATGAGTTTCTGAGCGATTGCTTCTTCCTGTGCTGTGGCCTCGACAAAACCACCATCAACTTTGTGTCCCTTCACCAATTCGTTGAAACTTCGCAATGCACTCATAGGCGTAAAGTCGATTTCAGCAGTAACGAGTTTCTCAGCATCTTCCTCGGACAAGCCGACAGCAACCAACATTTCCTGTGCTTCTTCGGCAGTAGTAGCGCTGACTTTGAACTTTGCCTGAATAATGAAAACTCCAGACATATCAGGATTTCCATCTTCGTTGTTCAGAGCAAGTTTAGGATTTACAGGTTTGGCCTTCTGAGAAAACATCTGCTCTGCCCAAAGCCTAAATACTTCTGACTTCAAATCAGACTTGATTATTTTCAAATGAGATTCGAAAATATCAAAAATTTGTTTGGAAGGAACGAATTGAGAATACAATTCCTTTGCTTCGGGGGTGAGTTCAAGCGTAGGACGGTCAGTTGCAGCCTTCTTCTTTTTGACAGGGGCCGCACCACTCACCATCGAGAGCAAATCTGATGCGCTCTTGGGTTTAGTTCGAACTGCGGGAACATCAATCTTCTTCGTCGGTCTCTTCGTTGTCTTTGCTGTCTTTGTTGCCATCTTGCGTCTCCTATAATGTCCGTTATACTCTTATGTTACGGGAACATCCCGTTCGACATGTGTTTATTATAGGACAGATGAGTTTACTTGTAAACCTTATTCTGGAATTTTTGAGACTAACAGGTTCCTAATTTCGTCTGCGGACCACAACGAGACTTCTGCGGACCACAACGAGACCACCCATCAACAGTAGTGACAGCGTGATTGGTTCTGGAATAATTTGAATAGTTGCGTAATCATCATTAAAAAAGAATGGTGCAAAAACAACAGGGTGTTTTTAACAGAAATACCTTATTGGCAGCGGGACGACACTGAAATAATACTACGAAAACTTATTGAAAAATCGGTCAGATAGGTCTATTATTTCTTTATGTGATTTAGCTGGTATTTGCCCGATTAAATCTTTTGGAAATACACTCATTCCATTCAGGGAACCTAGCAAAGCTCCAACCATGGAACCGTTGGTGTCGGTATCGCCCCCACTAGAGACGATATCGTAAAGCGATTCAATACTATGAGGATTTTTCAAAAAGAACATATATGTAAAAGGCAAACTATTACGAACATAACAACTGCCGCCGCCAAATTCATCTATAATTTTAGCGATATTATATTTTTTATGGTATCTAAGCATTGTCATTCTAGGACTGAGAAAGTCCTCATGAGTTGGCTTAACACTTCCATCACTGTAAGTAAAAGGTTCTTTATTATCTTCTTCAATATTCACCGAAACTTCATCGAGAGCCACAGCATTAATAAACTCATCCACCGGGAATTCGTCTCTCGTTAAACAATAAAAAATACCACGCATATGTATTAGTCCAGAAAGAACACCAAGAGATGATTTATGTGTCATTAATGCTAAATTACAAGCAAAGTCTCTACAAGCATTGAACTGGTCGGGATTAGCAGCGGCATATGCACCTAGTGGAGCTATTTTCATGGCTACACCATTACCAACTCCCATAGGTTGTCCAGAATTTTGCCAATGAGAACCATTTATAAGCCGACGAACTGATTCTCTCGTACTTCTTCCCCATCCATTCGTACTATCCTGAAATGCTTGGATGTGGAAATTAGCTTGTGTATCCATATTAAGCCCATTGCTTAATATCAATGCTTCAGAAACAGCTTTAGATAATTGCCAATCATCTGTGGGACAGCCAGCAGGCTGACCAGCAAACCATTTATGCCCATCAGGAACTAGAAACTTAGTCACACGACCATATGTTTCAGCAATACGTTCTGCTGTCCACGTTTCTACTGGCATTCCAAGAGCATCTCCAAGAAAAATACCATAAAACATTCCACGTATTTTATCTTCTATCATATTCATGATTTTTTCAAATGCCTCACAGCAACTAACGCACTTGGGTCCAAAACTACTTCATCGCCCTTTTTAGCCTCAAAACGACAAATAACTAGTCTTGTTCCTTGTATACTGGATTTTACTTTGATGTGGTGATTATCAACCACCTTTTGTACAACACAGAGTTCACCAATTCCAACAGATGGAATAATCTCAACAATTTGATGACCATTTATTGATATTTTCGCAGTATCTCCGGGTTGTGCTTCAAAATCACTTCCCCATACTTCAAAAATTTCGTTTTCGAAAGCAAGAACGATAGACCGTCCATCATTTTTGAAAAGTAATTTTACTTGCCCAAGAGTGAAAGTTGTAGAAGATAGTGCTGTCTTCACTATATCTACTTTAATCTCTAAATCTTTTCTTTCCAGAATTCTACCTATATTACCACAATGAGAACTTTCCTCATCCGTAATTAGAACCATATCATCTGGTTCAAATCGTTCTGGAATAATCTGATTTTCTACACTCACAACACAAGCATGAACAAGTGGCTCAGAGGACATTCTAGTTAGAATGTCCTCTTGAGTATAAAGTGTCTGTTCGGCCTTCATCAAAGCTTCTTTCATTTTTGCTACATTTTGAGTCTCGGGAGAAAGTTGCTCTGTGAGGCCACTCCTAATTTTGTCTCGTTTTCTCATTTAGTTCTTACTTACCATAATCGTATTTCCATCTACTTCGAAATCGAACGTGTCGATTTGGGGGCCATTGTCGGTGAGAGTAGACAATGTAGAATGGGTAATTCTTACGTTGCCATATCGGTCAACAGTGTAAGAGGCAAGAACGTTGCCATTGGCGGGATAATTCTTGTCCAGAACAAGAACGTCTTCCCCATTTTGAACACCCTCAGAAACATAAACTGTTTCGCCGTTCTGAATGCCAACAGAGCGAATTGTAGTACAAGGAACGGCCAGCGTTCCTCTAGCATCACCACGAGTACCGTCTTGCCCACCAGCTACTTGTCCTCCGAAATGAGGCAGGGGTGGGGATGTAGAATACGGCACTGCGGCTTCAAGCTTGACATAATCCGGTATAGGGCCAACGGGAGGAACAGGTGTCGGAATGTGATGAGGCTGCGGTGCCGCTCGATGCTGCGGTACATAATTTTCAGGGTCAGAACCGACAGGATGATAAAGATAAGCAGGACTCTGCGCACCAACATGATGCAGAGACTTTTGATAAAGTCCAGAATCAAGATACTGTTGCATTTCCTGATGAATAGTATTCTTCAGATGTCGATGCCGCTCTATCTCGGCACCATCTTCTTCTTGACGAGACTGAACTGTTTTGCTCACATCAAAAGCGGTGAACATCTCATCACCATCTACTTTGGTTGTTACGACTTCTTGAATAAGTACTTCTGCTTCTGGTGTACACATAGTATATTTCCTTATGTCAGTTAGTGATAATCTCTATTAGCATAGTGCCATTATAGGTTGGAGTTTTGCTTTGTAAAGTACTAAGCTATAATAAAGCCCTGTAATTCTTCAAAAGGAATCATATCTTTTAAATACTAGATTTTTATCATCTCGGTGCGTTGAATTCCACAAGATATCGAGCACGGCACTGGTCTGTGTCATACGTAATAAATTCATTATTTTGTAATGCACCATATCGAGCTTGAGTATGCCCACGCAATCCACAAACAGAATGGCAACCAGTAGGAGCTTTTGTAAAACCTTTTGCTCTGGGTGCAATATAACTAGCTCCCAAAACAACATCAGCTATAAACATGAATGCTCCACGACCACGGACATTACCACTTCCCTTTGCATAATAGGCATTATGCAAACTTGTATATCCAGCAGACTTTTTCCAATCATCTGCCCAATAACAACCGGGACCAAACATCCATGCTGTAATTTTTACGCCTTTCAAATTAGAAGGTAAACGCCAACTTTCACGAAGAAGTCCTGCAACATTTACACTTCTTGTTCCATGGAACATGAGAGCCGTATTACTTCTCGCAAACAACTTTGCGTTTTCTCTATCCAAATCAGGACGACCAGCAGGCTGTCTCAACGGGCGTTCTGTAGTACGCCATCTTTCTTTTGCAATTTTGTTTTGGGCTTTAGAAACCTTTGCCACATCACCTTCTCTTTCAACTTCCCAAACATTTTTAATTTGAAGACCACCCAAATAACTGTGTCTATTTCGAGTTGCACTTGGCATCCAATCTCTAACAAATCCACCAGCAGGGTCATTATTACCTAAATGACGCATTTTGATTCTCATGCCACCGAAGGGGTCATCAGTCGATTCACCCATATCTGCAACATAAAGAGACGATTCATACGCATCAAGGTCGAGATACCAACCTGATATATTGTTGGTAGAAAGAATCCAATCTTCAGGAGGGACATTTCTTCTCTTCACCTTGGGAATTCGACCATACATCAACGAAGTCAAATCTTGCAATTCTTTATCCTGCACTTGTGCATCGACATCATCCCCAACACTAGAAACTTGCTTTTGAGCTTCTGCCAAAATATCTCGTGCCTCATCAATTGCTGCCTGAGTCGGCAATGCGGAATCGGCCATGGAACTGCGAGTATAGTTTACAGTTCCAACACTCAAATCTCGCATCAAAGACATGGTAGGAGCATCAGCAGAAACTTTATGTTTCTTCCCAATGCTATTTTTCTTATCAGAAGGTGTGGCAACGGTCTGTTTTGCCCCTTCATTATGTGTAATGGTTTTCGCATCAGGCAAACCTGTACTTCTCGTTGCCTGCGCTCTCACCAAATAACAATCTTTTCCTGCCTTGGCTCTGAGTATTTGTCCCAATTTTGGGTGATTGAACCACTCCCCTCGCTTGACATTTTTACTTAAAAGTTGTTTGGCATAAACTGCCTCGGCCTCAGTTTTATTTACACATTCTACAAACTGGAAAGATGGCTTAGAAGCACCTGTTCGCCCCCACTGGAAATACGTGTACCAGACCTTCGTTGAATTAGACTGAACAACGGCTCCATGGTAATATTTACAAGTATCTTTACCATCCTGTGTGAAACATCCCATGTCCGCAATCATTGTTCCATCGAATCCATCGTCCTTGGTTGCGGGAGGTCCGAAACACTTGAAATCATCGGGACTGTTACCATCAGGATAAGTATTTTTTACCAATTTTTTAGCCATTGTCATCCTTTCTCTTGTTGTAGAACTTACATGGGCATTGTAGTTTGAAAGGTGGTGGTTGTAAATCAGATTATGAAGACTTATGTGCAGCTTCTTTTAAGCGGTCTGTGATTTCTTTTGGGTCCATCCCAGTCAAAGGTTTCCCCTTTAATTCCTCTTCAAAATGAATAGATATTTCTTGCATCTTTTCGTGAGTTTCTTCCGAACCACCCTGAAGAACCACATTCTTTGTTCTGGTAACTCTTGTGTGACCATCTGTGTTATCTAAGCCAACACCAAATATGGATGTTTTTTTCATATCCAACGAAATCCCATTTCGTAAAATGCTTTTTTGCCCTGTGCTGGTCCATTCGGAATTTCCAATCCTTCAAAAACAAAAGGAACATTAAGTTTTTTGATGTATTGAGAATATGCTTGGGCAATTTTGCCTAAAACAATTTCATTACCAAGTTTAAATTCTATTTTTCCGCTACGAGGATTAAAAATGCCCATTTCATCGTTGAATCTCATCAGAACACCATCTTGGTCATATTCTGAGCCTAATTTCATCATTAAGTTGAAGAATTCTTCAGGTGACATTCCAGAACGAACAACAACATAAGAACGTTCTACAACATCCTCTAATTGGTCTTTAGGGCACTTATTATAAGGAATTGGATTTCCTTCATCATCTTTTAATTGACATTCTTGCCAATGTCCAACAACAGGATATACTCCAAGATTTCTGTCATTTAACATACCACGAAGATGACGATTTCGTAATACATTATCTTTTTTGGTGTAATCAAAACGATATGCGGTAATTATTGCAAAATCATTATTATCTTGAGCTATACGTTGCAACAAACGAGAAAGCCCTGCTTCATTAATCATGTGAAAGGCAACATCTTTTCCTATTGTGATTTCATCACGAAGTTCAAACAGTAAATCATTTTTCTCAATATCATTTACCAAATTTTTATAATTTTTCATAAGTATATTTATCCCTACCTATTGAAAAAATCTTGAATGATAGTATCGACTCTATCCAAAATATTTCCCACCATCATTTCTTGGCCTTCATCAAATTCGTCACGATAATGCTCATCATTCCATTCCACTATATCATAGGGATTGCAATAAGTCCCATCTTCATTACACTTCTCATATTCCTCTAATTTTTTGATGAATTGTTCTTTTGCTTTTATTATATCATCTACAGGAAAGCAATCTCCCTCAATACGAACTTTCATTATGCAATCCCTCTATTATGACCCAACTTATTTGGTTTCCAATGCTTCATCCAAAACTCGCCAGTTCTCACATGATTATATCTTACACATTTTGCCACATTTTGTTGGAATTCTGAAAGCGGGAATTCAGCAGCGTTCCGAACCACATAACCTTCTTGGTCTTGTCCTAATGAGGATGCCCCAGTGTGACAAGCCTGAACTGCATCTTCATCCCAAGGACCAGTATAAATCTCAGGAACTACCTGTAACCCAAGAAGCTCAGACCAAAATTTTGTTTTCTCCCATGAAAGACACATTTTGTTTTCATCTACAATCAAAAATATGTATAAGAAAGAAGTCAAATTTTCATACCGAATAGAATGTTCGGCAAACATATTTTCACCAAAGATTTGCCAGTCTTCAGGGATATCTCGCTGAATTCGTCCATGGAGAGCTTTCACCCAATATCTAGAAGGGTGGTCACGACTGTCAAGCGAACGAGCGTGACAGGTCTTAGGAGTCATGCCTGTATTTTCTCCATCTAACTTCTCTGTGACAACAATATCCTTCCCATGAAATACAGACACATCGGAAAGCATCTTGTCATCATTTTGAACGCCGGGAGACCAAAAAAAATGGAGGGTTCTTGGATATTTGTTGTCCATTAGATTTCTCTCTTTCTTCTCTCTATATGAAAAATACGGTAATTGGAGTAAGGTAGCAAAGCATTTAAATGTATCACACAATGGTATGTATAAACATATTAGAAAACTTAACATGCCAAGAAGAAAATGGGGAATCTATTCGACTACTACTTGACTCTCATCTACCCAACACCAAAATCAGAATTAGCCATTTCGAGTATCGTATCCATGCGTTCCTGCAAGCATGTAGCACAAACTAAACGCTCTGGTTCACCGGGATGCTTACCTCTAATGTTCGTTAGTTTAGAGCCACAAACAGGGCAACCCTTCAATTCGTGACTACTAACCATGTTATGCCCATTACAAAGGCATCCGTTTTTTTTATTCTGACACATAATTTCATTATAGGCTATCAAGAGTATTTGTAAAGCTCTTATTCGTAATTCTCTATTACTTCACGAAAAGTACGTGCGGCTAATTCAAACTCTTTTTCAAATTCAGACTTTGCCTTTTGTTTAGTTCCGCCCCATCCAAAAACAAATCCTTTTCCTTCAAGAATAGAAACCATCCATCCGCCAAACTCTAAATCTCTGTATTTTTCATATACTATGGAGACTATTTTGTTTAGTCTATATTTACCAATCCTCTTGGTTTTTACTTCAACTTTTGTTGTTGGTTGTCTCATATTCAACAATCAAATCTTTGACTAGATGAGGGTTTTTTTCAAAATCTTTTATAAATTCATCCCTAGCCTGTATTTTAGTATCACCATAACCCATCGGATATTTAACGCCATTTTCTCTTCCCTCAATACAAGCCCACCATTCAAATAGACCAGCTTTAAAATAATCACGTTTCTCAAATACTAAAGATACTATTTTGTTTAGTCTATATTTGCCAATCCTCTTAGTTCGTATCTTAACTTTCATTATTGATTGCATTTGAGTAAATCTCCAATACTGACATCTCGAAGATTACGCCTTTTTTCAAACTCTATTTCAAAATCTTCCATAGCCTCTTTTTTAGTTCGGCCATATCCCCATGGTCCATAATCACCTAAAAAAGAAATATATGCCCACCATCCAACTATCTCCCCAATGTTTTTTGCAAATGCTATAGGAACCATTCTTTTTAATTTATGTCTACCAATTCTATTAATTTTTATTTCTGATTCTTTCTTTAACGTTTTTCTTCTTAAGCTATTTTGCAACTCTTGTTCGAACTCTTTTTCAAATTTATCTTTGGCATCTTTTTTATATTTTGCCCGCCCAGAAATATAAGTCATTCCAACATAACACCAAACTTCCCACCAATGACAAGTATCATTTCTGTTGAATTTGCATTTTTCAAACGTAATAACTTCTATTTCTTTTAGTCTATATTTGCCAATTCTTTTGGTTTCTATTTCTATCAATTCTATCAATTCTATTGACACAATAAATCTCCAACATTAGGACTCTTCTCGAACTCTGTTACAAATTCATCCTTAGCCTTTTTCTTAGTCACGCCATAACCTATTGGGTCTTGAACACATTCTCTTCCTTTAATAGAAACCCACCATCCAACTGGCACCATACCTTCATCTAATTCATAATCACATCTCTCAAATACCAAAGAGACTATTTTGTTTAGTCTAAGTTTACCAATCCTCTTGGTTTGTATTAAGATTTTTGTTGCTTTATGCATTTAATCAAATCAGATACTAGATGAAAGTTATTTTCAAAATCTTTTACAAATTCATTCTTGGCCTGTTTTTTAGTATCACCATAACCACTAACGCCATCACTTCTTCCTTCAATGTAAACCCACCATCCATTGAGACATCTCTCAAATACCAAAGAGACTATTTTGTTTAGCTTATATTGACCAATTCTCTTGGTTCGTATTAAGATTTCTGTTAGTTTGTGCATTACCTCATTGAAGTAAATCTTCATCTCCTTCTTTGATAAAAAAAAGGTTCTTTTCAAACTCTATTATGAAATCGTCCATAGCCTGTTTTTTAGTTTCTCCCCATGATGAAACACATATATTATTATCAAAACAGGACGACACCTCCCAGCCATAATCACATTTATTATCACATTTTTCGAATGTAATAGTAATTATTTTGTTTAGTCTATGTTTACCAATCCTCTTGGTTCGTATTTCAATTTCTTGTGGTTTTTGTTTTTGCATTTGCTTATATTTGAATGACTGAATCCACAATTCAGTATTCGTTTTCAGATTTTTTATCATCTCATACATGGACAAGACTTTTCAGCGGCTTATACTCATCCCAATAAGCAGGAAGAAATTTAGGTTTCATCGTATCCACAAAATGCTTTCTCCACCTTTGAACAAAGACTTCAATAGCTTCTAAATCCTCAAGCTGGTCCACAACAAATTTACCATGGTCCACATGCTTAATGTTAATAGGAACGATTTTAATCCCAGCGATATCCGCCAACTCTTCTTCTTTTATTTCCTTTTCGAAGTAGTCGGATATCTTTTTCATTAAAGCAGCTTTTCGCTCTAATGGCATTTTGTGACCATGTTCTATAATTGCGTAAGCTAACCCTGTAACCACCATTAAAGGTTTGTCGTATTTATAAGGAACATGAAGTTCAATGCCGACCTCTTTAGCAATTACCCTCTTGAAATCCAGTGCTATCATTTCATACTCTTCATGACATTTGTAACAAATGGGAACAATGTCATGAGAATTATGCCTTTTGAGTTTATCAGGAAAATTCTTTCTGTATTGTTTGGGAACGCAATGATGTTTAGTTAACTCTAAAGCTTCTTTATTACCACACACAACACAAATATTTTCTTTGCTTGAAAGATAATAGAGGTCATCCGAATGCCCAAATCCTTTAGGCACAAAATTCAACCTAATGACAAGAGGACTCTTAACTGTAGCTAGATTTCTATCCAGATACCATTTGGCCCTTTTTTCATCACAACGACACATGACTGTTCCATCAGGAGCAGTCATGGTCCAATTGCCATATATCTTATTTTTTCTTTTTTTTACCATCTTCTTTCAATTTATCTTTAGCCTTGCAAAAATCCTTCCATAGATGATACATCCAATCCACGGAATTTAAAAGGGTGCGGAGCAAAATTGCTCAACGCAGATGAAGGCCATTTTTTTCCTGATTTTATGTCCATTGCTATCTCCTGTGCCGCTACATGTACATCCTAATAACTAGCGACATCATCATCGTGAATCTCAAACAACCACCTCTGTTTATCGTCCAAAAAGTCAAGGTAAAGATTAGTTAATTCTGGTAACATATAGATGTCACGAGTACACGCATACGAAGCTTTATTTCTCAGAATGTGTTTTACAGCAGCATCTACATCTTTTCCCAATAATTCATAAACATAATTTTTAAACTCTGACACATCACCAAGACGAACTTCTTTTTTTGGATTAAAAGGAGTAACCCACCCTACATCTAAATTAGCACACATATAATCTTTATTAGTACGGTAACGTAATTCATATTCGGAAGGAAATAAGTAACTACGTTTTCCCAAAAGTGTGCTTACACATCTGTGATGTCCATCATGAATTGCTCGACGGCCATCGGGAAATTGCACAATAGATATTAAATTGTTATTAGCAGCACCACCACTCCATGAAGCTAATACATCTTTGGTCCATTTCCCACCATCATTAACATGTTGTATCATGCCCCCAAGCTGTTTTATATCACGCAGGACATTTTGTGTTACAATAAGACTCGATAATAAGATTTTTGGATTTTCCATTTCATTATCTTAGCCTAAAATAAGAACTTCTTTAAGTTCATTTTTATTCTTTACGCCAACAAGTCTATCAATTTCCACTCCATCTTTAAAAACTAAAAATGTAGGCAATGCTCTAACGCTAAATTTACTTGTTAATTCTTTCTGGTCTTCTGTGTCAACACTCACAATCTCAGCATCGACTTCACCAGATAACTCTTCAAGAACTGGTGCCATCATCTTACAAGGCATACACCACTCAGCCCAAAAATCTACCAGCGTTACACCAGTTCCAACTACTTCATCAAAATTATCTTTTGTTAATGCTTTCATTCTTATCACCTCATATAATTTTCATATTTGTCTAAATACGACTTACAAAAATAACCGTTTCTTTAATACTCTGACCTGTAGGGTGAAACAATGTTATTGCTTTTATTATATTTTTTTTAGCAATTTTTATTACCTATGGTCACTCGTAATTCTTCAATATCATCGTTTATCTTATTCCAAGCTTCTGGTTCAAATTCATCTTTGCGGTCTGTGAGTGCCTGAAACAAAAATTTTGCTTTATCAAAATATTTATTTGCATATTCTGGTTTGGTTAACATAAAATCTTTTACGTTTTGAAACCTATCTGCCAACTTGATAACTAATGCTTCAAGAGACTTATTACGGAACGATTTTAAATATTCCGCTTTTTCTTCAGGGGAATTTCCTGTGTATGTTAATTCAAAAACAATATCAGCAGCCTCTTCCCCTATAACGCCCATCAATTCTTCCCACGTTATATCTGTATCTTCTTTGGTGTCATGAGTAGCGGATGCATCCATAGTTATAGGTGTGGCAAATCCCCATTCCCATACTCGTTTCATTACGGAAATCGGATGAACTATAAATGGAAGATGATAGCCATTTCGTTCACCTTTTCTAACCTGATTTTTATGCCATTTTATAGCTAATTCTAGTGCCGTCATTTTCTTTACCACTTTCTTTTCCTTGACCAACTAGTTCCACAATCTTTCCAACCGTTTGGATGATTATGCATAACATATGTTTCTACTTCCAAATCAGGATGGGAAACAAGAGTGACCGGAATTCGCTTATACATATGTGGAATTCCTTCAAGACGGTCTATACTCTTCTTACTTTTCTTATCGACTCGCCAAATTTCACCCTTTACATTTACTCCAGTAGAAGGAAATTCTACCATCGCAGGAAATGCACCACCATCAAACAATCGGAAATCAGGAGATGTTTCTGCCACACCAAGAAATTCTTGGCCATCTAAAAAACGATGATTACCTAGCCCACGCTTTAACGTTCCATATACAAAAATTATATCCATATCAATACCTTACCAAATCTATCCATATCAATACCTTACCAAATCTAAACTGAATTTCTTTCTCAGGTATTCTAACAAGTGCTTAGTATTTTTGCAACAAGTTTACATAATAAGAATAAATCTGTTTTAACAAAATCGACTTAGATTCTGAAGAGTCTATTTGTTCATCCAACCTTGACATACGGAGAAGGGTTTCCCTGACCACTTTTCTTGCCTCTCCATCAATTTTAAAATGGTCTAAAGTTATATTTAAACAATCTATATTATAACCATCAATAGATGCCGGGTTTTCCTGTGCTCTGTTAAGCAAATCATCAAACAAATTTGTATCACTCATGCAGCAACCTCACCCTCGATAAACTTCTTTACCATATCAAGGTCAACAGTACATGTACTTCCAAGTGCTGGTATATCAAACATAAGTGGACTCATAACTTTTTCCACAACACTTCTCAAAGCTCTGGCACCAGTATTGAGTTTCTTTGCCGCTCCTGCTATCTCATGGATTGCTGCTTCTTCAAACTCCAAACTTACTCCATCCATGCTGAATAATTTTTGAAATTGTTTCAACAATGCTGTTTTAGGTTCTGTTAAAATTTTAACTAGTGATTCGGTACTCAGTTCTTCTACGTAAGTAATAATAGGTAATCGTCCAACAAATTCTGGAATCATACCGTAATGACTCAAATCATCCGGTGTGATTTCCGAAAGATAGTTCTTTTTATCTTTACTTTTGTTTACCTGTCTTTTGATTTCTGCATCAAATCCCATAGCAGATTTACCCAACCGTTTATTGATAACAGTTTCTAATCCATTAAACGAACCCCCACAAATGAATAGAATATTTGATGTATCAAACTCAATACACTGTTGTTCTGGATGTTTTCTCCCACCAGTAGGTGGAACATGACTAATGGTTCCTTCAATTATTTTCAAAAGGGATTGCTGAACTCCCTCTCCGCTTACGTCTCTTGTTATGGATAGATTACCACGAGATGATGCAATCTTATCAATTTCATCAATATACAAAATGCCTTTCTGAGCCAACTCAATATTTTGATTTGCTTCCATTATCAGACGCAGAAGAAGACTTTCGACATCATCTCCAACATATCCAGCTTCGGTGATTGATGTTGCATCACCAATGGCAAATGGTAAGTCAAGAAAATCAGCCATGGTTTTTGCAAGAAGAGTTTTCCCACAACCAGTTGGCCCAATTAATAGCACATTACTTTTTTCCAGTTCAACATCATGATAAGGGTCACTGTCCCCCATCTTTTCTGCCAATAACCTTTTGTAATGATTAACAACAGCAATTGCCATTGTTCGCTTGGCGGCTGTCTGACCTATAATATACTCATCCATACGTTCTACGAGTTCTTTAGGGGCTGGGAGACGAGGTATCCCAGTATTAACTTTTTTCTTTTTCTTATCCGCAGCAAGAATTAATGAAACATTACTTGCACATTCCAAACAAATTCTAACAATTTTTTCGGGTTCATCTGCGGGATGACCTTTTACTAATGGCCCAACCTTCTGAGGGGTTTTGCCACAAAAATTGCATGTATGAGTTTTTTTCTTACTTTTAGCCATAAAACAAACCTCTCTATATAATTACTACATAACACATTTAGTACACTGGTATTATAGGTAGTTCCAAGGACAATGTAAACCCAAAAAAAAGAAGCTTCCAACGGCGGGGGGGGACCGTTGAAAGCTTCAGGTTCCAGTCAGGAGGACCGTTGTTAAACTATCCTTCACCAACCGGGGGTATCGGTCAAAGCCGGGGGAGAACTTCAACCTTCAAACTATTATAGTGTCAAATCCTAAAAATGCAAGCAGAAAATTACTTTTTTACACGATACATCTTGTTCTCGTCTTTTACAACCTTCTTCAACTGCTGAAGTTTATTAAGACTCACATAAACGAGTTTAGACAAATCATCTTTAGTATTATATATTTTGACAACTTTAAGAACAATCTTGGTAAGTGTAAGCCCACGCTTGCTGTTCTTTAAAATTTTAAGAACAATAGCATTAAGAGTTTTTGAATTCTTCACCTCTTTTGTGATACTTCCTTTTGGACGACCACGTTTGACTTTGACTTCTTTTGGACGTTTGACTTTATTAAGACTTCCTTTTGGACGACCACGACCACGTTTGACTTTGACTTCTTTTGGACGTTTGACTTTATTAAGACTTCCTTTTGGACGACCACGACCACGTTTTCGCACAATGGGAACGGACATCTTTTTAGGTGATTGCCCCTTGTCACACCTTTTGATGTTTCTGTCAATCTCTGTAATTTTTTTGTTGATGGCCGAAACTTCGGTGCGATGATTTTTAGTGGCTTTTTTCAACGAAAGGTCAGCCGATTTAATTTCACTCACAGCCTCGCCCCGCATACGCAACAACGCAATTTTTATACTTTGAGACTCATCTAAGGTTGCCATATTTAACTCCTGTTAGTCCACAGTATAGTAAAAAAGTTGTTTTTGTAAACCACATATTCTAGGAAAACAAGGGATTTCCACTCATCCATTTCTCTAAAACACTAAATATATTATCGTTATTGTTCAGCACAATATCAGACATGCGAATTTTTTCATTTAACGCCATCTGACATTTTTCCCTTTTGATTAAATTATCCAATATATCAGATGATGATTCATTAGGATATCTTTTGGAAAAATTTTCTAATCTTTTTGAAAATGAAAGCTTGATAAACCAAATGAAATCACAGAGTTTATCAAGACCTGTTTCTAAAAGTAAAGGTGCATCTAAAATTATGACGCCCTTTCTAGATTCTATAATGTTTTTTATTTGATTTGAAACAATAGGATGAACCAAAGTTTCTAAAAACCTTAACTCCCTTTCATCAGAAAAAACTACTGCTGCCACATCTGATGACAACTTTTTCCTTTCTAATTTGGTAAGACATAAGGAGATACAGTCATCATAAGAATTATCCAACCACTCTTCTTTTATGATATTAGGATGACTTATTCTCCAATGATTGTGAAGGTGTTTTAGAACAGAAATCCTACGAAGAGCTTCATGTGCCAAATTATCTGCTTCTATCCAGTATGCCCCATTATTCATCAAAAATTTGGATATAGTACTTTTGCCACAAGCAATTCCACCAACCAAACCTATGACCTTATTATTTACCATAACTGATATCCCAGATTATATTATCAATGGCTTTATCTCTCGCAAGAAATCATCGTGACACATTCCCCCCTTTATGAGACATCTATCAATAATATCTACGAGATTCTTAGAAAGAGAATAATGATACTCGATGTACTCGGTGCTTGTGTTAGTTTTTCGACAGGCCCATGCAGCAGATAACAAACGATTCTTTATTGACCCATCAACAATTCTTGTGCAGTTTTGACAGGTTGTAACTCCGTGACGTATTATTGGGGTTTCCAACCAGCGACCACAAAACGGACATATATCTATCATTACCTTATTTATGATAGCAACAACAGATTTTCACTCATCATTCAAATTCATCAATCTACGAAACTCTTGTTGAGCGGCTTTGTCATTAGTACTGATTTTAGTTGCACAACCCTGTATAAAAATACAAAGAACAACAATAACGATTAGTTTTCGCATTTCGCTTATTCCTTTATTTACCTCGAATACCTATCGGGCGATTATAAGTTTTGGGATGCTTCAGCATTTCATATCGTTCCATCAGTTTTGCGATATCTCGCTCTCCACCCAACACGCCATGTCGCCACCAATAGTCCATCCATCCAGCAATATAATCATGATTTCCACTATCAATTATTCTTCTAAGAGAATTGATGTGATGTTTCTTGATTTTAGTAGGAGTCAGTTCCTTCGGGATTTCCTCATTGTGGGCTTTATCAAAATCTTTTATGGTAGCCTGAACTGGACGACTCGACAATTTATCTTTTTGATTTTGAGTTGAATCTATTTTGTTTTTTGCACGTCTATGTCTATTTTTAGCTCGTTTGAGTTCAGCAGGCTTTCCTTCGAATTGTGCAAGCTCCATCTGTGCTTCAGCCACTTCCGCTGCCTCGTTTGCTTCAGCCAAATCAACATTGTTTTTTTCCTGCAAAGCATGAAGTCTTTTGGCTGCAAGTTCCCTACTTTTTGCTAAAGCACCTTGTCTCTGCTTAGTATCTTTTATCTTGGCAAGTTTAATTGCAACCGTTCTATTGATTTCATTTGCGGCCAATGCTGCAAATGTCTTCTTGTCCAAACGAACCAACAAATCAGAATCACGAAGCCATGTTATACTTTTACCCGTTACACTCAAGATATCGTCATCCGACCATCTGTGTTTCCTCCATGAACGAATTAGAGCAACCGTAGCTCCCTCTCCAATACCAACAGCACGGTCATTGGAAGAAAATGCGTGCTTGAATGCCGTCTTATCATCAATATCTTGCAGAATACGACATTCAATGTATTCGTACAAATCCTGTGCTGGGACTTCTGTTTGAGAAGCAGGGTCCAAACATAGCTCTTTATTTGCTGTTAATAGGTCAATACATCGTTTTCTTCGTTCTCCATTCAGAAGAACCATTGGTTCACCCATCTTCACACCACGAAGCATAAGCGGATGATGCAATCCTTCTGTACGAATCGCATTACGCAATTCGTCCATTTCTATTTTGGTCAACCCGTTCCCCGTTAAAACACCATTCACCATCGTGCGACGAGGATTACTAAAAGCCTCCATATCTTCAACTTCAACGGGTTCAGCGTATAAGATTAAACTTTTATGAACTCGAAAAAGATTTCCATGAAGATGCTGAATTTTATCGGCCTTTTTACTTTTACTCTTGCTCATTTTACGACTCCTGTAATATCTTCTAAAATTGATAATTCTTACTAGGTTTCCGACAACGAATCTGCCATGATACTTCATGTTCTCTTCCCCCTACGGAATCTAACTTAGAATCGCCACGTTTCAAAACAAGACCTTCAATTTCATCACAATGAAGGAACTGATTGTATCGAGCCACTAAATCAGTGAAAAATGTTTGAGCCATCCAAATATGCTCTGTCACCTGAAGAGCAATTCCATGAGCGGGTTCAAGCTCCGTAGGATTATTACAGATATCTGCAAGCATTTCTATCCGCTGTAGCAACGTGGGACCATGGAAAAGATGCTTCCCGATAAACAAGACATCAAAAAGAATGATTCGATGTTTATAATTCTTATCTTTTGTCTTTCTATTCAAAAGTTCGCTATCGAACCAATAATCTTTATTGGCTAACGAAAGACTTTTGAATTCTTCTGCAATCTTGGCGGGAAGAACATAATCCCCATGCGGCGCACCCTTTCGGCCAAAAACTTGTGCTTCGCCGTCAGCAGGAACAAAGACTGGATTTCTCTGGCCATTGAACTTCAACTGTCCAACCCACTTAGGGTCAGCGTCATATTTCGGTAGCTTCCTCGGAACTATCCGATGCTTCGGTCTTGGAGGGTACAATATTCTCATGCTGATATTATAGGTGGGTATATGATAGTTGTAAAGCGTCTTATTATATTCACCAAGAGTACTCAGATAATTTTGGTCGGCGATGCCGTTTAGGTCGAGAAGGTATAAGACCCAAGACACCTCTAGAAATAGCACATTCACATTTTCTACAAATGAAACACTCTTCTTCTGTAAGAGATGCTTTTAAAACCTGATTATAAGTATCACTTGTAAACAATGATTCATATTCTATTTCTAACAAATTACCTAATGGACATTCTAATCCATAATCCATACAGCAAAGCACAACATCACAATTTGGAAGCATAATGTTAGAATTGAATTTGTTTTTACAGAATAAACTTCCATATATTATTGGCCCTGTTTTCCAAACAGGTGGCTTAAACGATAGCAACCCACACCTATCAGTTAATGCTGCGTCCCCTTCAACCATTTGCATTACTTGTAAATTGGGTATTTCAGAATCTAGCAATAATACTATTTTTTTGTAAGCTTCTGTTTTTTTAAGAATAAAATATTTATCATCTGGTAGATGTAACATAAAATTTTAACATTTGTTTTCATGCTCCGGCGGATAATCATGAATCTTATAGGACGCCAGATGATACCGATAATTAAGAAATTCATCTCCTCTGTCACAACCATATTCACATTTTCTACAAATAAAACATTCTTCTTCTGTGAGAGATGCTTTTAAGACCTTATTATGGGTATCACTTGTAAATAATGATTCATATTCTATTTCTAGTAAATTACCCATTGGGTATTCTAATCCATAATCCGCACAACACATAACAACATCACAATTTGGAAGTAAAATGTTACGGTTAAATTTGTTTTTATAAAATCCCATTCTACATGTTATTGGTCCTGTTTTCCATACTGACGGCTTAAACGATAATAAACCACCCCTAGTGACTAACATGTTTTCATTATCGGCCATGCGCATTGTTTGAATGGTGGGTATTTCAGCTTTTAACGATGATATGACTTTATCGTAAGCCTCTGTTTTTTTCAGAGTAAAATATTTATCGTCTGGTAGATGTAACATAAAAATTTCAAATTTTATGTCTTTAATTTTTTGAACATCTTCTAGAGTCATCCCCACAGCAGTTGTGTAAAGATTCATTTTGTGACTTTTATTAGTCTCAATAATCATCTCGGCACAATTTCTATTTATGAATGGCTCACTAAACCCTGCAAACCCTATTATCACATTTGTTGGTATTTTTTTTAATACCTTTTTGAAATTTTCAAGTGATAATACCTTTTCCCCTTTATAGACTTCTGATAATTTGGCTTGTGGACAAATACTACAATTATTTGGACATGGGAGTTTAGTTGTTATTTCTAACAACCCTGTTAATTTTTCACCTGTTCTCAATTCTCTATGCACAGATGTCTTTAACAATTTTAACATATTTTAATATAGTATAAATTACATCTTTTGATATTCCTTTTGAGGACGATAACGAAAACCTAGGTTTCGCAAAGTAGCATATTCACATTTTCTACAAATGAAACATTCTTCTTCTGTAAGAGATGCTTTTAATACCTTATCATGGATATCACTTGTAAATAACGATTCATATTCTATTTCTAGTAAATTGCCTATTTGATGTTCTAATCCATAATCCATACAACAAAGCAGAACATCACAGTTTGGTAGCATCACATTACGATTAAACTTGTTTGGATAAAATGCGCTTCTACATGTTATTGGTCCTGTCTTCCATACAGAAGGCATAAACGATATTAAACCACTACGGCTCGTTAAAGATTTTTCTTTATCGGCCATTCGCATTGTTTTTAAATTAGGTATTTCAGCTTTTAACGATGATATGACTTTATCGTAAGCCTCTGTTTTTTTCAGAGTAAAATATTTATCGTCTGGTAGATGTAACATAAAAATTTCAAATTTTATGTCTTTAATTTTTTGGACATCTTCTAGAGTCATACCAACAGCAGTTGTATAAACAGCAACTTCGTGAGTTTTGTTGGCCTCAACAATCATCTCGACACAATTTTTATTTATGAATGGTTCACTGAACCCAGCAAACCCTATTCTTATATTTGTTGGTATTTTTTTAATTATCTTTTTGAAATTTTCAAGTGATAATATCTTTTCCCCTTTATATGCTTCTGTTAATTTAGCTTGTGGGCAAACAGTACAATTATTTGGACATGGTAGTTTAGTTGTTATTTCAAACTCCCCTATCAGTCTGGTCCCCTTATTAACTTCTTTATGAAATTTACCACGCACTAATTTTAACATATTTTAATATAGTGTTAAAATTGAAAAACCGCTTTCTCAATCGTAGCCGCAATATCCAGCGTAATGATGTTGTTGAGTACCTGTAACAGTACCAGTCTCTTCTTCTGTAGGACATACTATCTCGCCACAGAAACCACATACAAGATTCATATCTTTATCAAAATAAAATCCTTGTTCCAACGGAATTACGTTATCACAATGTTTACAAGTTCTTGGTTTTGGCACAAGATATTTCCTTTATAATAAACACCCACCATGCTGATGCATAGCCCTTGCTATATTATTAGTAGTAGTTGTTTCTTCTTCCTCTGTGGGGCATAAAACCTTACCACAGGTTCCACATATAAGATTTAAATCTTTATCGTAATAAAACCCTCGCTCCAAAGGAACTACGGTTTTACAATGTTTACAAGTTCTTGGTTTCATTAAAGTAGTGTACCAAAAAAAACAAGAATTGCAAGAAGTTACTGAATAATCTTGCCGCCTTGGGCTACTTCTGCTACTACGCCCGTAAGAGGCATGGGAGTGGTGGGAACCCAATTTTTAAGCTTGTTACTAAAAAATGGTTTTGCACCAACGGCCCTGTTGACCGCTAACGTGATGTGTTTTATCTGATTTGAACTAGGAATATTTGTTTCAACTCCTACGGCCATTATGCCCATAGTTTCATCCTGAGCCAGTGTATTCGCAACTAATTGTACCTCAGTGCCAAGCAAAGATGCTGCTGGGCCTTTCTCTGCCGCTCCCATATTTATCGTCATGTGATGCGCAAATTCCTCCCAACCAGCAGGAATGGGAATCATACTCAATAATTTGGCTCTAGAATCCTCATTGAGAACAATAGCGGTATATGATGGTTTCATTTGTTGTGCCAACTCGTAAAAATTCATGATAACTTATCTAGTAATTCTATTATAGAACCATTCATAATTTTGTAAAGTTGAACCCAAAAAAAATAAATACCTTTTTGTAACCCATCTGCCTATATATCAGTATGAATAAAGATACAAAAATAATCAATAAAAAAGAAGCCGTAAGAATACTTGGGGTCAATGGAAGCACATTTACCCGTTGGGTAAAAAGAAATATAATTAAAACAGTAGCAGGACATGATAAAAGATATACTTACTGTGTCAAAAAAGATATAGAAAAACTTGCAAAAAACATACCAAATCTAAAAAAAGGAGTGGGCCAATACGATATTGTTGGTGCCAAATTTGGAAGATTAACAGTTATTGAAAGAGCACCTAACAGAAATACAAGACAATCTTGGTGGTTATGTGAATGTGAATGTGGTAATAAAAAAGAAATAAGGGGAATTAAACTTATACGTAGCCACACAAAATCATGCGGATGTTTGTTACATGAACCTTCTTATAATTTCAAAGGATGTGGACAACTTAGTGGTAAATATTGGGGAAGAATAAAAAAACATGCTATATCAAGAAATTTAGAAATTAAAATTTCTATAGAAGAAGCATGGGATGTATTTACAAAACAAAACGGAAAAGATACTCTATCAGGTCATGGAACATGTGCCTTATCGGGGCTACCAATATTTTTGAAAAGAAATTTATCATATGACAAATATAAACCCAACCAAACAGCATCTCTTGATAGAATTGATTCTACTAAGGGATATTATATTAACAATATTCAATGGGTTCATGTTGACGTACAAAAAATGAAAATGAATCTACCCGAAGATAGATTCATTTTCTTATGCGAATCAATTTCTAAAAATGCTTAAAACAAATTTTGGTTGCATACGGTTACGGCGCTAATGTAAGCTCCCGAACTCGGATTGCATAGCGCATTTAGCCTTGAGCAATTAGGATACATTAATCTCCAAGTAACGTAATTAAATGCATCATCCCCATCTGAATCAGTATATTTGCATCTAACGCCTTCTGTAGCGTCATCTACAACAACCCCTGATATATCATAAGTATTTTGTACTGTTGCCATATTTTTTCTCCCC
>Ga0080013_1000263_pt1 | contig 74476 bp, 67 predicted proteins | sample ETNvirenome_6_85_FD_69236 | JGI IMG/M metagenome (GOLD analysis project Ga0080013, IMG submission 69236) | Marine viral communities from the Pacific Ocean - ETNP_6_85 (SPADES assembly) (version 2) | ecosystem: Environmental > Aquatic > Marine > Oceanic | place: Pacific Ocean | collected 2013-06-19
ATCCGGTTTCCTTTGGTGCTGGGAGTGCAGCAAACCCCGAAAAGGCTAAAGTTAAGGCTTTAAGAGAGTTTATTGCGTATACAAGGGCTTTAAACAAGGATTTACCGGTTGAAGTTGGCTTTTCAGACGATGATCCGAGTAATATTGACACAATGGAGCAGCATTTTAGCAAAGAACCGGGTCTAACCCTTAAATATACGGGTATTTTACCCCGAAAAGGTGAAATTGAAGGAGATGAGGCCATGAAAGACGAACAAAACGAGCAAAATGAGCCATTTCAGCGCAAAGTTAAGGCAAAACATAGGCGAATGAAGGTCCGTTTGATAGGAAAAGGCAACAAAAAAGCCGCTAAAGCGGGCACTCCGTTTGATCAAAACCCTGATTATAATAGGTCAAAATCAGCCCCAGCGGGCTTTGGGGGGCTTGAAGAGGACAACGTGAGCGAAGTTGTGTCTTGGTGGGATCGCCTAAAAGGAAAAAAAGAAGATCCGACTCCCACGGAGAAGCTTCCGGCTTCTCCTAGTAGTGGTGAGGATGACGGGGAGGAGGAAATGATCGCAGGGAAGCCCAGGAAACAGTGGGAAAGAGAATTCGCTTTAATAAGAAAGCCCCGCAGTGAATGGGAGAGCGCTCTGGACAACCTTCGAAAGAAGTCCTCGCCAGCACCAGCCCCCGTCGTGAAAAGATCTAGCTCTAACCAGCCGCGCCCTCTGGGCAGAAGCGGCGTTGCTAGAAAGACTGATGAGATAATGAAGGCATTCCAGGGTGTAATCCCCCTTGACGACAAGCAACGTAAAAGAATTCGTAACTATCTTGTTCAGTTTTTATCAACTCAAAAGTTTGTTTTTGAGGAGGACAAAGTCCATTCGTTACTTGAAAGGGTTTTAAGTGAATTATTCAATAAAAAATAAAACACCTCATGCTTTAGACAGGTTGTTGAGTATGGCGCATAAGTTTGTGCCCTACGCACAAAAGTTCCTCAAGTACGACAAGCCAGTTGATATTGAGCTGGCCTCGGACCCTGAAAACGCTAAAAACATCCTCGGCAAGACCGGTTATTACGATCCTTCTGCTTTAAAAATCGTCATCTACACTGATAATCGCCACCCCAAGGATATTTTACGATCTTTGTCTCATGAATTGGTCCACCACTCTCAAAACTGCCGTGGTGAATTTGATAAGCCTCATTACGCTGGGGAGGGGTATATAAAGAAAGACCCCCATTTACAAAATATGGAGGGTGAGGCATACTTGCTTGGCAATGGATTTATTATCCGGTTTTTTGAGGAATACATAAAGGAGAGTGAAACGATGGAAGAAGTGAGAACAGCTGTCCGGAAGCCGATTATGGAGGGGGACGAAAAGGAGCCCCACAGTCCGATTGAGGGTCATCCCACGCCCGAGGCCTTAAAGACAGTCGAAACAGTCGAAGAATATCGTCTTCGACGTAAGAAAATTATTGCAGATGAGCTAATGCGACGGTGGGTTAAGGGCAAGTGACATGAGCTTTGCAGGAAATATTAGCCATGTGTACAATAGCCAAGACCTGCCCTTTTCTGACCTCAAGGATATCTTCCTTAGGTTGTTCGAGGGGCGGTTAGAGTACACGGAAAAGTTTGATGGGACCAATATATATTTTTCCGTTGATCCTTCGACTCGTTCGTTACTATATTGTCGAAACAAAGATGATTTTCACAATCGGGGCGTTGTATTTTCTGAGTTTATTGAGAGATACAGAGGAACCTCTTCGGAAGAGGTCTTTTCCGAATTTAATTTAAACGTTGCGGCGTTGGTTGAAGGTATGTGCGAAAATGAACTTTCGGTGGCTTTTGGGGGCGGCACCTTTTATAATACTGAAATTTTACATCCTGCTTTTGACAGCATCGTAAAATACAACACATTTAAGGTTATTATTCAACCTACGGGACATAGAAGCCACATAAATGAAAGCATTGAGTTGTCAAAGACCTTGGGCATCCTTAAGAAATACGAGGGGGACTTTTTCTTAATTAATAATATAAGAACATCCGAAACTAGTGTAAATGAGAAACTAGATGAGACTATGGACTCTCTGCGGTTGCTGTTGAGAGGTGAGGGGCTTAAGCTGTCAAGTACTATCGGCGACTTTGTGGGGAAAAAGATGCTCGAAATTGCTTCGCGACTGGAAATACCCCCCTTTAAGCAGAAAATGCTGGCAAAACGTCTGGCGGGTCGTAAGGGGGTGCGGCTTAACAAGATATATTCGGGACAACCCCCGGAAAGGGTGGCCGAGATCCGCAATCTGGTCGGCAGAAAAAATAACTTGCTTCGCGAGGTTGTTGCACCTATAAGAGAAATAGTAGATAAGGCATATGGTTTATTTTTAGAAGGCTTTAACCCAAGCATTCAGACTGAGGGGGATCTTAAGTCTGAAGGTATTGTTTTTAGCTATAACGACAGATTGTACAAGATGACGGGTAAATACGCTGATCTTATCCGAGAGAAAAATAGAGTAGAGAAGAACAAGAATAGAATAGCCTTAATACCTGGTTCTTTTAAGCCACCACATAAGGGCCACTTGCAGATGTTTGAACACTATGCGGCCACATGTGACAAGGTGTATGTTATTGTTGGGAATAATCCGCGTAAGTGTTCCGAAGGCAGAGAATACACCATTCAGCAGACACAACAAGTGCTAAGGGAATTTTTGAAACATAGATCTCTGGGCAACGTCGTATTCGTTGCGGATGATCATCCGCACAAGAAAACAATATCAATTTTAAATGATCCTAGTGTGGTAACACCGGGAAGTGTGGTGCTCATAGGGTCAAGCAATAAGGGAGATGACCACGGCAAAGGAGCATATATGTATGCCGATAGAGGCGATATTAAACTATTAAATACTGAGGAAACTAATTATTCTATGAAAGAGAATTTAAGCTCTACTGACTTAAGGGAATATATATCTAAAGGACTGTCGGACAAGGTTTGGTATTTTATCCCCGAGGGCGTAGAACACAATAGATACATGGAGATTTTTGGTTTGAACGAAACATCCGAAAAAAAAACGACAGAATCTACGAGCCCTTCATCCTTACTGGATGAGACATCGGTTAGCGGCAATGTCCAAGGACATGCGGGCGGTAAAAAAGGCCCTTGGGTCAAGAGAGAAGAGTTCATAGATGAAATAAAGCTTCGTAAGGGGATAAGAAACGTGATTGAAAATATTAGTAAGCAGCAGGAGCTGAAAGAACAGCGATTGAGGAAAATCATAAGCCATCTTCTCAAAGAGAAGCTTTCACCCCCCCCTACCGAGAGTACGGGGATCAATGTATTGCGAGGTACATTAAAATCCATCATCACTCAATTGGAAGACGGTTACAATGGACTTACAACAGAACCAGAGCAAAGACAGTCATTTAGGTCACACATCCTTGTGAGTGTTGAGAACCTTTTGGCCCCGATTGAGGCCTCAGAGCAAGGCGCAGAAGAAGGAGGGGCCCTGGCACAAGAAGAGGTTCAGGTGGACATAGGAGATAAACCAGAGGATGATCCAAACTTTATTAGTATTGAAGATGAGCCCGAAGAGCCCGAAGAAGAGAAGCCCGAAGATAAATTTGTAGAACTCCCTGATGAGGACCCAACCGGCAGGAATATTGCAAAAACAACGTTTAAAGGAATTGCGCCTCAAATCGCAAATTCTTATGAGCAATTAGGAAATCAAAAAGATCAGGACACATTCTATGAATATTTGCTTACCAACCTCAAGCTTTATTTTGATAAATTTGAGGATGCAATGGCTATAAACGTAGAAGAGCCCACATCACCGTCGTATGACGAGGAAATAGAGGTTGTTGATGCATAGGCTTGTGTGGTCCAAGAAGCGTCCAAAATATGTTAGACCCGACAAAGGTCATTATTCGATATCTTCGAAATTAAGATCCGAAAACAAAACCAATGATGAGTTTGAAGTTATGGTTGCGTCGCTTACGTTAGAAGAGATTATTGCTCTAAAACTAGAGATAAGTGCGAGGGCGGTAAATCATAAGTTATACGGATTCGACTTGTGGAAGAAGATACCCGCTATCGCCAAAGAGGCTGTTTTTAATTATGCGTACTCTGGAACTCGGACAAAGAATGAGCTAGCTGCGTTCTTGGGGATCAGTATGGGGTCTGTTGAAAGATTGCTTCAAAGAAACAGGGTGGCGGATTTTTTTAAAAGAAGTTGATAAATTTCTTTTAACAAGGGCTGTTGTGGTGTTACTCTACCTGAGGAGGTGAATTATGGACAGGGAACAAGTGGATGGGCTCCGAGCATCGGTATCAGAGCTTAAGGATGAAGTCGCTATTTTGAAGGTGGAACTGAATAATTTTAGAGCCAAGATAGCGGCGGACATGAAAAAGGTTATAGAGGTTGTTAAGAAGAATGTCGGGTAAACCATGGGACAAAAAAGGCCTGTATGACACGTTCGAAGAGGCTGATGAGGTCCGCCAACTGTATTTAGACGTGTCCGAAGAGGTACAAGCAAAAGTACGCAGAACCGCAGAGGGTAAATTTTTAGTCAAAACTAGAACTAACCCTGACTTTGAACCTAAAAAGGAGAAAAAGAAAAGTGGGAAAAATAGCAGACGAAATAAAAAAGATTCAGGTAGAAGAATGTATGACGCTTCCGCAAGTTTTTGAGAAGTATCCACACTTGGCAACACTTCAACATCAAGAAATAATGGAAGAGCAGAGTAGCCCCTTGTCAGAAACAAAAAAGCAATTATTATGCGACTGACAGGGGTGTACCCCAACCGTCTTATAAGCGTGGAGTAAAATGGAAGACAATAAAAGACCGGTTGTTGCTGTAAGTGGGGGCTTTGTTTTCCTTTAGAGATGATTCCTTAATGAGCAGGTGTCTATTTATAGACGAGGCAAGCTAGATGAACTATAATATAATATTGGATAAATTAGTTATTCTATTCAAGTACCAGAAATACCTTCAGGTAGGTGTTAACAACGCTGAGGAGTGTTTTAATTTGGTCGCGGCTCAAGAGAAGACGAGCACCGATCTAGATTGTGAGACGTTCTTTAAACAAGAGGGGAAAGATAAAAAGTATGATCTTATATTTTTAAATAGGGATTTTTATCATGACCAGGTTTTCCAAGATATTGAAACCTCTTTAGCTCATCTCGACACCAAAGGTGCCATAATCATAGCCAACACCCTCTACGAAGAAGGGCCGAGCGATGACCACCCGAAAGGAGTTACGGCTTGGAAGGCTTTTGCATCCTTGCGCTCCCAAAGAACCGATCTTTTAATGGGTACAATTGAGATGAGCAAGGGAGTTAGTGTAATACAAAGAATGTCGGATTTTAATATGAGGTATCAAGATTTGCCGGGACGGTTTAACAGGTATGACCGACACGGCGTAGTGTTAAAGACGGCAACGGGCTCAGACTCGGTGGAGGCCGAAATGAAAAACGAGAAAGAAAGAGAGAGAAAATATTGTGAATTGGCAATGGAGGGCGCTGCAAAGACCTCCTGGGACGATGATGACAGAGTCCACGATCGGTGGCTCGTCAACTACTTCGAAGATAACTATAAATACTTGATGAATTCCCACCCTCTAAGTCAATTTATAGCCGCTACTCATTCTTGTTTTCAGGTTAAAAGAATAAAGGTGTACCCACACGACTATAAGTGAAAAATTTATGGCGCTTCTTATTTTCCGTTCCTACTTAAATGGTTGAAAGTACTTTTCAATGGAGGAATGTAAATGAAAAGAGTTATTTCTTGTTTGGCAGCGATTGTGTTGCTTTTTGTACTCGGTTGTGAAACCGATTGTGAGACGGAGACCCCCCCTGTGGATGGTCCTGACGTCGTAGAAGAGGTCTCTGAGGGAGATACGGTAGAACCTACGGGTGATACTGTTGAGTCTACTGAGGACGCCGTAGAAGGCCCTGACGAGGACGCCGTGGAGATCCCTGAGGGTGATACCGCTGAGGTACCTGAGGGTGATGCTACGGAAGAGCCTGCTGAGGATGCCACTGAGGCACCCGAAGAGGATGCCACCGAAGAGCCCGAGGATGATACCGAAGAGGATCCCGATGAGGACCCCGAGCCTTCGCCCGATGGAGGTGAGTGATGGAAGTGGTATTAGCAGTGACTTTGTCCCTTGTTGTGGGATTTGGAGTAGGTTTCTTTTTAGTTAAGAAAAACATACTGTAAAAAAAGCAATAGGGATTAACGATAACCCGCTGCTGGCTATAATGCTGGTGGCGGGTTTTTTAATTTTGATGCGCTGTGGTTATCTAGTTAAATAAAAGGAGAGAGTATTATGCTAAATAAAGAAAGGAATATAACAACGATGTTGGCTCGGCGTGTCGCCCTTACCATTACGATGGCTTGTGTGGCGATTTTGGTCACACTGATTCCACGCACGGCACAAGCCTGTGGTGGTTTCTTCTGTAATCTGGGCACTCCGGTGGTCCAAGCGGCAGAGCGAATTTTATTTGCGGTTGAGGGGGATAATGTCGAAGCCCACATCCAGATTCAGTACCAAGGGCCGGCTGAGGATTTTTCTTGGGTGCTTCCCCTCCCGTCTGTCCCAGAAATTGGGGTCGGTTCCGAAGAGGTCTTTCGGGTCCTCCACCAGCAAACCGATCCTCGCTTCTTTATCGAGTGGGACAACCCTGAAGGCTGCTATTATGCCAGCGGGTGTTATTATATGGAAGATTCAGCCCCAACAGCCGCTCCTTCTGAGGGCGGCGAGGGTGGTGTTACAATATTAGCCGAGGGCGCCGTGGGCCCCTATGATTACAAGGTGGTGGGTTCGGGAGATCCGGCTGATCTATTTGCTTGGCTCAATGAGAATGGTTATGATCAGCCAGAGCAAGCGGAGTCGCTCATTGGCCAGTATGTGGAGAAGGGCCATATCTTTGTGGCTTTGAAACTCCTTAAAGACAAAGAAGCCGGCGACATAGCCCCAGTGGTGTTAAAATATAATCAGGAGTCATTTGCGTGTATTCCTATGGTGTTGACGGCCATCGCAGCAACACCGGATATGCCCATCTACTCTTGGGTGTTATCAGGGGCCCGCGCTATTCCATTGAATTACTTCCATGTAGTTTTGAATGCCAAGGCTTACGACTGGATCGCCTGCGCTCAGGACGCCGGTGGCTGGTACAGCAGCTGGACTGGTCCAAATTGTCAAGAGAGTTATATTGATTTGGTCACGAAAGCGACGGACACGGCAGCCGGCCATGCTTTTGTCACAGAGTATGCGGGAACGCCTTCTGTTATGGATGAGATGCTTTACCAAGAAGGACAATATAACCTTAATGCTCTCAAGGCCATTGACAGCGCGTCGGAGTTCATGCAGGAACTGCTGGGGCAGGGCTTCCCCCGCACATCGGCCATGCAGGGTATTATCCGATCTCAGATTCCTATGCCTGATGGGCTTCCGTCCGACTGTGACGAGGAAAATGAATTCTACGCTACGTGGAACATTGACGAGTGTCTGGCTTATATGCCAGAAGACTGGGAGTTTGATGCTGAGGCTTTTGTGGCGGCCATTGAGGAACAACTCCTTGACCCGCTCAAAGCAGCACAAGAACTCTTTGGTCGTTTTGGCTATATGACACGCCTCTTTTCAACCTTATCACCTGAGGAGATGACCAAAGACCCGATCTTCTCATTTAATCCTGACTTGCCTGATGTTTCTAACGACCATACAGTCAAGGGCACCGCCACCTGTGACCCAGCCGATAACTGGAAGGCGACGGAGATTACCTTGACATTTAACGACGGGCAGACCGTGACTTATGAAGGTGAGTTCTGGGGCTGTGGGGGTCTTGAATATGCTGACGGCGGCACCGCCATCGCCAGCGAAGCAGCAGCAGCAGAAGTCCAAGTGCTTAGAGAGAGTGGCGGCGCGATAGCCGTTGCCCCCGCTGATGTGGTTTCGACGGATGAGGAACTGAGCCAGCAATACCCAACAGGAGGGCAGTCTAATGTGGTGGCTGATCCTGACCGCAACGATCTGCCCGGCGGGAATACAGGGACCTTTGGCACAACGCCCGGTGAGGATGTTCGATCACGCGGTCTTTTTGGATGTAGTGCTATCCCTAATGGGGCGTTCCATTGGCTCATCGCACTTCTCTTATCCGTGATGTTCGTTGTGCGCCGCCGCTACGAGACTTAAAGCAAAAAAAGGACTAACGATAACCCACCATCGGCTATAATGTTTATGGTGGGTTTTTTTGTGTTCATATGTAATGTAGAACTATTTATACAAAGAGGAGAGCAAAGACATGGGAGAATTTAAAATAGGCCAGTCGGTCGCAGATTCTTTTATTAAGAGAAAGGTCGTAACAGCAAATGTGTCTACGAGTGGCACAACGACAGATTTTGCTAGCTTTTTCCCAGCAGGATGTGTGCCATTATCAATTACAGTCGAGGTCACTACAGCCATTGGCAACGATGGATATATTAGTAAAGTAGGTACGGATGGAGACGACGATGCTTTCGCTGACAGTATTGGCGATGGGGTGCTTGAAGAGCAAAATGATACTATTACTATAATGGGCCAAGCTGCTTCTCCTGATACGGCTTCGTGGTTCGCTGCGGCAGACAATCTGAGACTTACTCACGCCAATCAGCCCGACGCTGGTGCCGTCAAACTAACAATGATTTATATTGACGGCGCTAGTTTATAAAATTTTATTCCTCTTGTGTATTCCGTTTTTAATGGGCGCAACTGAACGAGCGGATATTAAAATCTTTGAAAGATACGACTCCACTCAAACCTGTATCTTTACCTTTCACTCGCCCAAAACGATGAAACACTATAAACTTGTCGTAAAACCCAAATGGAAAAAATATAGGAAAACAAGTTGGCCAGAGACTGTTATAATTCAACATAACGTTTGTTCCGATAAGAATTGGTATGCGTATGGGGGAATGATCCCTAGACGTGCGATTAAGCGATACCAAAAAATGTTTGGAATAAAGTTTGTTAAAATTAAGAGGAAGAAATGATTGAGAATTCTGGGGGTGCTTGGGCCAACGCAAGACCTGTCACAAAAGCCGCGATGGTGCTTTTTGTTATAGGGAAATTTATGTTTATACCATCGGCTGTGTTCACTATGATGATGTACGCGATGCCTTCGGCTAAGATCTATGCCATTGTTTCTATATCGTTGTATGCCGGATTTGTTTTTTCGTCAATGGTGTTGTCTATGATAGGAATGTCACAGATAAAGACGGAGATGCGGAAAGAGAGGCAGCCTCCCTCAAGAGCAGAGGTAGAAAAGTGGATGAAGCATTATGAACTTAGTCATTAAACAAGAAATAGACTAATGCGTCATGCGTCGGGGATAGCGAAAAGTAGGGAAATCGGTTGTGGACTGAGTGGATCATCCCTACTAGGTCTCCTTTCTTATTCAGAATAGGCGAACCAGAAGAGCCCCCCATCGCCGGGATGGTATACGAAGCGTGCCCACGATATGGGCCGCTATAATAGCCATCTAATATCGGGACCATATCATAGCCGTGAATTCCGACAGGAGAGGCGAAGTTAAATACCTGCTCGCCTATTTGAGGGCGCAAAGGGGAGAGTCTTATGGCGGAAGTGGAGAGTGTAGGCCCCTCCAACAAGCAAAGATCAAACCGAGGCGCTTTTTTAACTGTGCTCAATATGTGGCGATTTTGCTCCAAGTCAATAGCATATATATCAACATTGATATCTGCCCCTGCTTCCAGACCAGCCAGAAGAATTTCCGTGGTGTCGCAGACGTGCTCTGCGGTCAATATGTATTTTTTACCTTTGACAATGATATGAGCGCCGGATCCGCTTGCCACAATAAAAGTGTCAGGACACCCCACGCTGCTATCACAGGGGTATTTATAGGCAATCATCTCAATTTTTACGAAAGACTGGCGTGAATTGATAAATCTGGTGTAATTATTATGGTGAGAACACGAACCAGTTAACAAGAACACAAATAGTAGTAAAATATACTTCATGCTTAATAAATATCAGTACGACAGGAATCCTGAATGAAAAAATTCTATGTGATGGACACAAATGTCCTTCTTACGGAAGCCAGATCCTTTTTTAATTATAAGAATAATGACATTGTTATTCCGTATAAGGTTTTAGAGGAAATAGACAAACACAAGAAGAGACAGGATGGGGTTGGTGTTAATGCTCGCCTCACCATCCGTCTCCTTGACGAGTACAGAGAAAAAGGGAGCCTCCATAGAGGAGTTCGTATAGGCAAGGGGAAAGGCTTTTTGTCTATTCGTGGCCACAAGCCTGAGCATATACCGGAAGGATTTAGCAAGAGAGATCCTGATAACCAAATCATTGGAACTGCGATTACATTAAAGAAGGCTTTTCCTAATCGTCGCGTTATCTTGGTCTCCCGAGATATAAATATGCGCGTCAAGTGCGACGGCCTTGAACTACCTTGTGAAGACTACAATGCCGCGCAGGTGATTGAAAATGTGGATTCACTATACAATGGATTCAAGAAACATTTGGTCGATGATCAGGTGATAGACCAGTTCTATAATGACGAGGAGGTCGTTCTTGAAAAAGAAGACGGCAGGTTCTTTGCCAATCAGTTCATAATGTTGGTGTCGTCTCATAATGAGAAGAAGACAGCATTGGCGAGGTTTACTTCTTATAATATGCCTCTTAGGAAGGTGCTGGAACAAAAAGACCCGATGTGGGGCTTGAGGCCTCGCAACAAGGAACAGCAGTTTGCTATGGATCTCCTGAGGGATGAATCAATACCGCTCGTGTCCATCATTGGCAAGGCAGGGTGCGGTAAGACCCTCGTAGCCATCGCTGCGGGCCTTCATCAGGTGTTAGACGAGGGTAAGTATAAGAAGCTTGTTGTATCGCGCCCTGTGCAGCCTATGGGCAAGGATATTGGATTCTTGCCGGGAACCTTAGAAGAAAAGATGAAGCCTTGGCTAATGCCAATTCAAGACAATATGGACTTCCTCCTCAATGGCAAAAAGGACTCTATGGCTATGTTCTTTGAAAATGGTACAATTGAGATTGAAGCGATTACTTATATTAGAGGGCGTTCTATTGCCAATGCGTTTATAATTATTGACGAGGCACAGAACTTAACAGCGCACGAATTGAAAACAATTGTAACAAGAGCAGGAGAAAATGCTAAGATTGTCTTAACAGGAGACATTGAACAGATAGATAATATGTATATTGATGCCACAACTAATGGCCTTTCATATGCAATTGAGAAATTTAAGGATAAGGATCTTGCTGGTCATATTACATTAACCAGAGGTGAGAGATCAAAAATAGCCACTTTGGCTGCTAAGATATTATGAGGTATAATTATGTTAAGTGAGAAGGATTTTGATAATCCACATAAAAACGTGAGTGTGGAACTCAATACAGAGTTAAAGAGGTGGCTTGTTGAGTACACTGGCAATAAATTTAACTTCAACGATGACCTCGTTACTCCGGAAATGGTTGTGGAGATATTTGCACTTGAGTTTCCTGAGTTTTTGTGGGTAGTGGCAGAAGAAAATTATATGAGAGGATACCAGCAGGCACTGGAAGATATAGGAGAGAGAGAATGAATTTTATTTTAGAAGAGAAGGATGGAAAGGTAATGGTGACCGTTTCTGTGAGGCCGAGGACGGGTGGATACTTAAAAAGAGACACCGTTTCTACCAAGGAGGTTCTCTCTTTTTTAGAGGAACAAGGGAAGGACACGAGCAAGCTCGTGATAGAAGCACAGCCGAAGGCAGACATTAGAAACTACCACGGAGGGGCTGGGGTTCAAGGCCAGTGGATATTTGCTAAAAAGAAGGTGAGCAATGTACAAAAAAAATCATCTCCACTGAAAAGAAAGGTTCCTAAAGTAAATCCAAACGAGGACTAGATGCGAGGACACATCTCTTACTCCGAGATGAAGACTTGGAGTGAATGCACCTTTAAACACAGGTTGAAATACATCGACAGGGTTAATGCTTTTAAGGGCAACGAGTTTACTTTATTTGGAACAGCTGTTCATGACACCTGTGAAAAAACGTTATTAACAGGCAGCACCGACCCTTCAAGTTATTTCACTGTTTCCTTTTTGAAGGAAGTTGAGAAATTAATGACGGCAGGGGTTAGTCTCAATGCCGAATTGATAGCCGAAATGGAAGGCCAGGGTAAGCGTCTGTCACAAAAGATAATGCCGGGGTTGAACAGTTATTTCAAAAAGTATGATGTCTTTTCGACGGAGGAGATGTTGTATGAGCCTATTGAAGGGCGAGAAGAAAAATTTAAAGGGTACATCGACTTGGTGCTCAAGGTTGACGATGTCTACCACGTAATTGACTGGAAAACATGTTCATGGGGCTGGGACGCAAGAAAGAAGAATGACAAGATGCTAACGTATCAGCTGACGTTGTATAAGCATTTCTTTGCGAAAAAGCATAATATTGATATAAAAAACGTTGAAACACATTTCGCGCTATTGAAGAGGACGGCAAAGAAGAACGAAGTTGAGATATTTAGAGTCTCAAGCGGGAGTAAAAAAATCACTAATGCCCTTAACTTATTAAAACAAGCGCTTTATAATATTTCTGTAAAAAGACATCTTAAGAATAGGATGTCTTGCAACATGTGTGAATTCTACAAGACTGAGCATTGCAAATAAAAGAGGTGTATGTGAAAAAGAAGATTCTTGTTATTTCCGACCACCCACTTTCTCCTTCGGGGGTCGGAACACAAACAAAATATATGATAGAGGGGATGTTAGCAACGGGAGACTATTCTTTTGTTTGCCTGGGCGGGGCGATGTCCCACAACAGCATGGACCCCATTAGGGTACAAGGGCACGAGGATGATTGGCTCATCATCCCTGTTGAAGGGTATGGAACGCAAGATTTATTGCGTTCCATTATACGAAGAGAAAGACCGGATGTGGTCTGGATAATGACGGATCCAAGATTTTGGGGGTGGTTATGGGAGATGGAGGACGAGATCCGTTCTCTTGCCCCCCTTGTTTACTACCATGTGTGGGATAATTATCCATATCCGTCTTTCAACAAAAGGCATTACCACTCGAATGATCATATTGCGACAATATCCAAGCTAACCGATGACGTTGTCAGAACGGTGGCACCGGATGTGGATTGCACGTATCTGCCGCATGCTGTTGATACTTCCATATTTAAGACCTTGGAGCAAGAAGACATTAGAGCTTTTAAAGAGGAGCGAGGAATGGAACCAGAAAAATTCTTATTCTTCTGGAATAATAGGAATGCTAAACGAAAACAGAGCGGCACTTTGATTTTCTGGTTTAAAAAGTTCTTAGATAAGGTGGGCCGCGATAAAGCCATGCTGCTTATGCATACCGATGTAAGGGATCAACACGGACAAGACCTTCAAGCAATAATCAGAGAGCTGGGGCTAGTGAATGGTGAAGTAAGGTTCTCCGAGCAGAAGGTCCCCCCGGAATATTTGTCGGTGCTGTATAATTGTGCAGATTGTACAATCAACATTTCCGATGCCGAGGGGTTTGGCTTGGCAACATTGGAATCTTTGGCCTGCGGCACCCCGATTATTGTTAGCAAAACAGGCGGTCTGCAAGACCAAGTTTCCGACGGAGAGGAATATTTTGGTATTGAAATTGAGCCTGTGTCTAAGGCGATTATTGGCTCCCAAGACATTCCCTTTATCCGCGAAGACCGGCTGAACGAGGATGATGTAGTGGATGCAATGATTAGAATGTATGAGATGTCCCCGGATGAGAGGAAAGAGATGGGGGAAAAGGGACAAGGTTATGTTGATAGAGCATTCAATCTTGAAGTCTACCATAAAAACTGGGCGGAATTGTTTAAGAGGGTTATTGAGAAGCACGGCTCCTGGGGTACCAGAGAGAACCACGAAAATTGGATCATAAAAGAGGTTTGAAATGAAAAAAGTTTTAGTTAAAGGGCCCGCATTAACGCAGTCCGGGTACGGAGAGCACGCCAGATTTGTCCTCAGGTCGCTCCGCGAGAGGGAGGGCGAGATTGATATTTATATGTTTCCACTGGCCTGGGGGAACACTGGTTGGTTGTGGGAAGACAATGAAGAAAGGCGGTGGATGGATTCCATAATAGCAAAAACAGCTGATCACGTCAAGGCAGGGGGCTCCTTCGATATAGCGGTACAAGTTACGATACCCAACGAGTGGGAAAAAATTGCACCCATAAATATTGGAGTTACTGCCGGAATAGAGACTACCCGTGTAGCACCGCAATGGATAGAAAAATCGGTCGTCGTTGACAAAATAGTGACAGTGTCGAATCACTCAAAACAGGTTTATGAGAATACGACCTATGAGGCGCTCAATCAGCAAACAGGAGAAGTTATAAAGGACTTTAGGATTAAAACACCGATTCATGTTATACACTATCCGGTCAAGAAGACCGCCGCAGGTGAGATCAATCTTGATGTTGCGACAGATTTTAACTTTTTAACGGTTGCGCAGTGGGGCCCAAGAAAAAACATAGAGAATACAGTTAAATGGTTTGTTGAAGAGTTTATCGATCAAGAGGTTGGTCTAATTGTAAAACTAAACACGGCTAGAAACTGTTTTTACGATAGAGAACTTTGCGAGTCACGACTCACGAACCTCCTTGAGAAATATGAAAATAGAAAATGTAAAGTCTATTTCATTCATGGATACTTGTCTGAAGAGGAGATGGCCGCTTTATACACGCATGAAAAGGTCAAGGCGTATGTTACGTTAACTCACGGCGAGGGCTTTGGGTTGCCGATTTTTGAGGCGGCATATCTTGGCCTTCCGGTGTTGGCACCTGCTTGGAGCGGGCATGTTGATTTTCTTTACATGCCGGTCAAGGATAAGAAAGGCAAAGTCAAAAACAAGAAAATGTTCACACCAATCGAATACACCATGACAAAAATACCGGACGAAGTTGTTTGGGATGGAGTCCTTGTTGCCGAAAGCCACTGGTGCGAAGCTGAGCAGGGGTCCTATAAGATGAGAATGAGAGAGGTGTACAAGGACTACGGACGCTTTAAGAAGCAGGCAAAAAAGCTTCAGGGATGGGTGTGCGAAAATTTTGATCAGGATAAACAATATAAAGAGATGCTCGATGTGATATATGATGGTGATGTTTTTGAAGTCGAGGATTGGCTTGATAGTTTGCAGGTAGAGGAGCACGAGTGAGCTATGTGTTCGTAGCAGACTTTTTTTGTGATGAAGTTCTTGGAGGCGGTGAGCTTAATAATGATGAGTTTGTTAAAATTGTTCGTGAGCGTGGCTTTGAAGTAAAAAAAATCAATAGCCATCTTGTTACAGAGAAGTTCATACAAGAGCATCGACAAGATAGATTTGTGGTAGCGAATTTTGTAAATCTATCACAAGACTGTATAGAGGCTCTGTACGATAAGGACTATGTAATTTATGAGCATGATCACAAGTATCTTTCAACAAGAGACCCCGGAGTATTTGAGGGGTTTATTGCGCCGAAGGAGGCGATTGTTAATTATGAGTTTTACAGACGAGCACGCGCAGTGTTATGCCAGAGCACGTTTCATCACGACATTGTAAAGTCCAACTTAGGGCTGGATAATATAATAAATCTATCTGGTAATTTGTGGTCTATGGGTGCGTTAGGTCTTATTAAGCGTCTTGCTGGAGCGCCAAAGCAAGACAAGTGCGCCGTAATGAACTCTAGGATAGGACACAAGAACACTACTGATGCAAAGAGGTATTGTTTGTTAAAGAAGTTGCCCTTCTCCCTCATAGAGGCAGGCTCTTACCATGAATTTCTGACTGCGTTGGGCTCTCATAGTAGGTTTGTTTTTTTTCCAAAGACGCCTGAAACTCTATCGAGGGTGGTTGTAGAAGCCAGGATGATGGGACTTTCAACGATTACCAACAATCATGTTGGGGCGACAAAAGAACCGTGGTATCAGCTTAAGGGCGAGGAATTGATAGAAAAGGTTGAACAAATGAGGACTACAATACCAAAGGCCGTAATGGGTGCATTTAAGTGAGAATCTTATTCACATCAAATAAAACATATCGCGGAAGACCCGATACTGGGCATTGGTATGTTTATTCACCTCTGATCGAATTAGGACACGAGGTATACTGGTATGATACGGTGGATCCGGTTGAGAGGGACTATAATAAGGTTATTGAACAATTTAAACCGGACCTAATATTCTGTTGCATGACAGGAGATAGGGCCATAACTCCGTGGGAGCCTTGGGAGAACATCAAAGGGGAGACGGAAAGTGGACGCACAAAAACGTTTAATTGGTTTTGTGACGATACTTGGAGGTTCGATAACTTCTCTAGCAAAGTGTGCCACTATTTTAATGTTTGTTCAACACCGGAGCCTCTTTACTTAGAGCGGTTTAAGGTGGCTGGATATGATAACATCTTGTTAGGCAACTGGCACGCGAATTCGGATTTCTACCCAGAGACCAAATTTAGTGAAAAAGAGATTGACCTTTCTTTTATAGGGTATTTAACACCGAACAGAAAGAGCTTCTTCGATAGATGTGAATTACCAATTAGGAATCTATATGGCCTATCTAATGAAGAAATGTTTTCTGCCCACGCTCAAAGTAAGATGGGACTAAACCTTAGTCGAAATGATAATGATCCTCTTAAGGGTACTCAAATGAAGCAGCGGATGTTTGAGGTCCCTGCGGGTGGTGGCCTGTTAGTGACGGAGCATCATGAAGGTATTGAGCAATTTTTTGAAATTGATAAAGAGATAATCACATTTAAAACAAGCTATGAGCTTTCCAAGAAGGTAGATTTTTTGTTAAACAAGCCAAGAGTTTTAGAGAAGTTGGCACTTAACGGCCGTAAGAGATTTTTGGCCGAGCACGAATCCAAGTTGAGGCTTGGTGAGGTATTGAGAGGTATAATGTCGATATGAAGGTGTACGTTAAAGAACACTCGTTTGGGGCGGGCAAATGGATTTATAAAGGCTATAAAGACGCTTGGTCGGCTTTAGGATATGATGCGCGCTTCTATACGGATTTTAGTGAGATTGATAGAGATGATGAATATGATTTGATGGCTATCGACGCGGACGTAAAAGATGATAATATAGATACCGTTATGAAGGCCAGAAGGAGCTATGTATACACCCAACCGAACAAATTCCCGTTGCCTTGGGGATCACATCCCAATTTTGTTTCTTTGTGCCCTGATCATATCATAGAGAGGTTAAACAAGTTGGACAATGTACGTCAATGGTGCTTCGGCGAGGTGACAGACAACCACCACAAGTGGAGAAACGTTAATTATATCCCGTTGGCGTTTGATTCGATTAACTATAATCCTGTTGAAGACGAAAGATATAAGTTTGATGTCTGTTATATTGGGGGCTGGGCCAATAATGGATTTAATGAAAAAAGAAAGATAATGATAGACCATTTTTCCGAGATTAAGAAGCTCGACCTTAAATGTGGCATTTTCATCAACAGAGGGGTGTCATTACAACAGGAGGCGGATATATTATTTAATAGCAAGATTGCTATTAATATACACGACGCATACCAGAGAGAGATGGGGTGTGACGTTAATGAGAGAACCTTTAAGGCATTAGGACTAAATGGGTTTCTTATTTCCGATGATATCGGAGCGCTTGATCGGTGGTTTGATGATCTTCCACGGGCGAAAACAGCAGAAGATATGGCTATGCTAATAAAAGAATACGTTAACCAAGATTTAACGGAGATTAAAGAAAGGAATAGACGCGTGGTACTGGACAAGCACACCTACACGCACAGGGTCGAGGAACTTTTATCTTTATGAATGGGATGAAGATAACAATAGTGGTGCCGTGTTTTAATTCAATAAAGTTTATTGATAGGTGTGTGCTCTCGGCACTAAATCAATCATATGATAACTATGAAATAAATATCTATGACAATAAGAGCACTGATGGTACCTGGGAGCATATACAAGAAAAATTCTCCAACAACAAGAACGTGAATATTATATCTATAGATAATATATATCCCAATTCTTATCGAGAGGCATTTGAACATGCATTTGAGAACAATGAAGCAGATTATCTAACGTTTTTAGCGTCGGATGATTATATTGCACCTGATTATGTATCAAAGATTATGGCAGTAACAAGCCACGCCCCAGATAAAATAAAGTGTATTCAAAGCCCAATTATTGGTGTACGCAATAATGAACATGTTGGCATTATTAAACATGAATATAAAGATTTAGAGCAGTTTAAAGCGCTTTGTCTTAAGAAAAGCCCGGTTACCACACCGTCAGTTATATATCATACAAGCCTGTATAAATACCTAGTGCCAAATTGTCATTTAGAGAAGGACTTGCCCTACAATGGGTCGGAAGATTATGATATGTATTGTAATCTAGCAGAAAATAATATATTTATTTGGCCTCTTCCAATTTCATTTGGTTACTATTATACATGGCATCAAGACCAATGTACGTGGCAGAACAAAGGCACAGACATAAATTATGATAAAGAGATACAAGATTATTGGAGAAAAAGATGGAAAATGTAAATAATAAAAATATATTTCACAACTTATTTGTTTTAGAGCTGGCCAATAACCACTGGGGCTGCCTAGAGAGAGGCAGAAAGATTGTTAAAGAATTTGCTAAGGTTGTAAAAAAGCACCACGTAAAAGCTGCAATAAAGCTGCAATTTAGAGATATGGATACCTTTATTCACAAAGATTATCGAGAAGAAGGTGACGGAGAAGATCTACCGACTTTGCCAAAAAGAAGCAGGTACATCCAGAAAACATCCAGAACTAAGCTTACAAAATCAGAGATTATAAGTTTGGTTGAGTATATTAAACAAAATAATTGTATTCCGATGAGTACCCCATTCGATGAAAAGTCAGTAGATCTATGTGTAGAATTGGGACTTCCAATAATTAAGGTTGCTAGCTCTGATATTAATGATTGGTTTCTCTTAAATAAAATCGCTAATACTAAAAAACCAGTGATAATTTCTACGGGTGGAGCAAATGAGAAACAAATAGATGATGTTGTAAAATATTTTAAGAATAGAAGTATTCCAATTTCTATTAATCATTGTGTATCAAAATATCCATCTGAAGATCATGAATTAGAATTAAATCAAATTGACTACCTAATAAATAGGTATCCAGACGTATGTGTAGGGCTATCAACTCACGAATACACAGATTGGTATTCATCAATGTATATATCTTATGCCAAGGGCGCCAGGACCTGGGAAAGGCATATTGATATACCATATCCAGAAGGCCACGAACAGAAAGAGATATCAAAATATTGCTCTCAGCCGCATGAAATTGATGTATGGCTCTCGGCATTTAAAAAAGCAAAATTAATGTGCGGGAACAAAACGCAAGAAAGACGTAGTATAGATGAAAAAGAAAAGAAATATTTATTAGCCTTACAAAGGGGGCTATATTTGAAAAGAGATCTACCAAAAGGACATGTTATTACGAGTAGCGATTTGTATTCTGCTGTGCCTTATTTAGGTTCAGAGGACCACATCAATAGTCGCGAATATGTCAATAATTTATATATTTGTAGAGAGAATATAAAGAAGGACACAGCCCTCCGAAGAAGAGACATTGCTTGAAGGCTTCAGATGCTATAATTAATTTTTTTGAGAACAAGGGGATAGATGATATTTTTTGTATCTCAGGTGGTGGGTGCATACATATAATAGATTCACTAAGAAAAAGTAAAATAACTACTACTTGCATGCACCATGAGCAGTCCTTATTAATGGCGGCCGAAGGTTATACTAGGTTAACTAATAAGATGTGCGCTAGTGTGGTAACAACGGGACCAGGCGGAACTAACGCTATTACTGGTTTATTGGGTATGTGGATGGACAGTATACCTTCGATTATAATATCCGGACAGGTTGCAAAATCGCAGCTTTCAAGAGGTACTGGTTGTCGACAAATTGGTGATCAAGAATATAATATTATTGATTCTATTCGAAGCATGACAAAGTATTCGGTCATGGTTGAAAACCCTGAAGATGTATTATACGAGCTAGAAAAAGCCTATCAGATATCAAATTCAGGTCGACCTGGTCCGGTATGGATTGATGTACCATTGGACGTCCAAGGGGCAGAAGTGCAAGAATATAAAAAATACACATTCAAACAGCCAGAGCCAGAGATAGACATAAAAAAAATTAATAAGGTTAAAAAACTATTATTGGAATCATCAAAGCCTTTGGTGATTGCCGGCAATGGAGTAAGGTTGTCATCCTGCTATGACAAATTGGGTTCTTTTTTGAGCAAAAACAATATACCGGTCGTTACCGGCCCCCACTCAGGTGTAGATGTAGTAGATAACACCTACGAGTATTATTGTGGTAGAATAGGGGTTCTAGGGCAGCAAACTTCAAACGAAATTGTGCAAAGCGCAGATTTATTGATATGTTTAGGCACTAGACTTCCAGTCAAGATGACAGGCTATAATATTAAAGAATTTTCTCCAAAATCAAAAAAGATTTATGTTGATATAGACAAAAATGAGATAGATAAACATAAATTCGATATCGATGTAAAGATAAATTCGGACCTAAACTTGTTTTTTGACAACATCGCTGAGATTGGTAGCCTGAACACACAAGAATGGCTTAAATATGTAAAGAATTTAAGATCTTGTCAATCTTATTACCATAAAAAGCATCAAGACATAACTGAATATGCTAGCTTTTACTACTTTATCGATAAAGCGCCAGAGTATTTTAAACAGGTGCCAATTGTAACTAGCAACGGCACGGCCCATGTGGTAACGCTACAAATGTATCGTTTAAATCGTAACCAGAGGCTTTTTACAAATGTGGGATGCGCCAGCATGGGGTACGGCTTGCCGGCATCAATTGGGGCGTGTATAGGAAACTCTAGGAAACAGGTAATATGCATAGAAGGTGATGGATCGATAATGATGAACCTTCAAGAATTAGAAACTGTGTCATCTAACGACTTACCGATTAAAATAATTGTAATTAATAATGCCGGCTATTTATCAATTAGACTAACCCAGGATAGTTTTTTCGATGGAGCACTGCATGCCAGCAGCAATGAAACAGGCGTAACCTTGCCTAGTATGAAGAAGATATCAAGTGCTTTTAACTTGCCTTACTATAAGATTAAAACTAATGCTGATATTAACTCTACAATGTCAAAAGCTTTTTCTCAGTGTGGCCCGGCTTTGATTGAAATATTCACACATCCCATGGAAAGACATGAACCAAAAGTTACACATCGAGGCCATGACCAGGATGGTAAGATAATACCCGGAAGTCTAACAGACATGAAAACCACAGAGACATATTAATGAGGATTTTATTAACAGGAGCCTCCGGAGGTATTGGTAGCACTATAAAAGACGTTTTGATAGAAAATGAGATCATAGTCGAGAGTTTAACGTCAAAAGACATTGATTTATCCAAACCATTTATCTTTGAGGATGACACAGGGTATGATGGGTTAATCCACTGCGCAGGTAAAAATGTTGTGCAAAAGTACAGTGAAATTTCTTATGATAATATGAGTATAATTTCTAATATTAACACAAATAGTTTTATTACTTTGTGCAAAGAAATGAATTTTAATAAGGGCTCAAATATTGTAGCTATTGGTTCTATATGGTCGACTAGGACTAAGGAGGGGCGCCTAGCTTATACTATGTCAAAGCACGCACTATACGGGGCAGTTAAAACTTTATCACTAGAAATGAGCGAGGATAATATAAAAGTCAACATGATATCACCTGGTTTTGTTGACACTGAGATGACCAGAGCTAATAATAGTAAAGAAAAAATTAAAGAAATTAACGATTTTACACCGCTAGGAATGGTGCCCCCACAAGAAATTGCAAATCTATGCATGTATATGGTATCTAAAAATAAGTTTATAACGGGTCAAAATATTATTGTTGACGGCGGATATTCGAATAGGAGCTTTTAAGATGGAATTTTATATTGATAATACAAAATTAGATTTAAATCTTATAGAGAGTGATAGTTTAACAATCAAGTCTGTGCCCCAAGAATACAAAGTCCGCATGCATGATGTAGCACCTTCGGCCTTGCTAGACAAAATCTATAAGACTGGGGATGTGGTTTTGGTTGATCATAAATTATTAGACCTACACAACATCCAGCCCGATAAATATAACACGTTTCCATTAACAGCACATGAAGCAAACAAGACAATTGAAACTTGCTTAGACTTAATATCATATCTTAAGAAAAATAATTTTAACAAAGCCAATACGCTACATGTAATTGGCGGAGGTATAATCCAAGATGTAGGGTCTTTTGTTGCGGCGGTGTATAAAAGAGGCATAAGATGGATATTATATCCTTCAACTTTGCTCTCCATGTGCGATTCATGTATAGGCGGTAAAAACGGAATTAATTTTAATGGAATAAAAAATCAACTAGCATTGTTTTCTTCACCAACGGCGGTACATGTGTGTATTAATTTCATTGAAACATTAGAGGACAGGGAGATAAAGTCTGGGCTGGGAGAGGTGCTTAAATTATACGCTCTAGGTGGAAACAGTATGCTAAGTCAGTATGAAAGTTTGGTCTCCAAAGGAACTCCAAACAATAAGGATGCGTATAAATCTTTAATATTAAACTCTTTGAGTATCAAGAAATCGGTCATAGAGTACGATGAATTCGAATTAAATATCAGAAGATCACTAAACTACGGCCACACAATAGGGCATGCTATTGAGACACTATCAAATTACACTATTCCACACGGCCAAGCGGTTGTGTTAGGAATGTTATTGGTAAATAAAATATTTAATAGATCTTTTACACAACTAGACAGATTGTGCACAGAATTAGTCAGGTCTGACAGTATAAAAAATATTTCATTAAAAGGAATTAAATCACTCTTACTGAATGATAAAAAAACAATCGGCGGTGATGCTGTCTTCGTCGTATTAGACCAACCGGGAAAGACGAATTTTTATAAAAAAAAGATAGACACCTCTTTAATTGAAAGAATATCAAAGGAAATAAATGCAGCCCTTTGATACAGTATTTATCGATTATGGCGCTTCGAGGATTAAGTCCATACAATACGATATTAGAACTGACACTTTCGGCGCCTTTTATGATCAAGAATCACCGTTTTTACAGAACGAAATTATCGATATTTCTCTCGTTAAAGAGACAATATTACAAACTTTAGCTAAATACGACAAGCCAAGCCAGGTCTATGGTTGCAGTATCATAGGCGGGGGGTATGTGAAAGATAAATATTACTCGTGGAAGTCTATCGATAGCCCTAGCAATGGAACGTGCCTAATAAGTTATTTATTTAAAGATCAAAGCACATACCACATACATATTGACCATGATCCAAAAGGCGACAAAGAAATAAAAGAATTAGGCTTGCTGGGTGGTGTAAAATTTTATAGCATTTTAGGAGATACGAACTGTGTCCTATCGTCCATAGAATTAAAGGAAAATTCATGTTTAATAAATTTAGGCACCGGATCACAATTTGCGGCCAGAGACGTATTAATTAAGTACATACCCAGCGGCAGATCCTTAAATGTATTTAGATCTTTTTTTAATACGCTGGGACGTGATCTATTTAAATCTTTTAATACATTAAGCCTTGAAGATTTAAATAGATCAACAATAAGTTTTGATTTAAACGTCTTCCCACAAGCGCATAAATATAAAACCGGGGGAATTATTTCAGGCATCACAGAGAATGATTTTACGTTTAATAATTTTGTCTCTTCTATGTTTAGGAGCTATATTGATCAATATATTGATTATATTGAGCCATATGATAAAGTGTATTTAATGGGGGGGATCAGCAGAAAATACCCCATTATACGAGATTACCTTGAGTATAAGACAGGTAAAGAAGTGGTGGTCCAACTAAGCGATTTAGAAGATACTTTTGTGGGTATTCGCAATAGGATAAGAAGATGAAAATACTGGTGACGGGCTCGAACGGTTATATTGGATCCGCTGTAAGCGATTATCTAGAAATGCAAAGCCATCAGGTGCATAGACTTAATAGATCTGTATGTGATTTAGTAGATAAAGAGCAAGTAAATCGGTACTTTGAGAATTTTATGTGCGATGTGGTAATACATACTGCTGTTGCCGGCGGCACTAGATTGAAAAAAGAGACACAAAATATAGTGCCAGACAATCTAGATATGTTTTGCAATCTTTTGAGAAATAGATCAAAATATAAAAAGTTCATTCATTTTGGGTCAGGCGCGCAAGAAAAATCCACAAGTTATTATGGTGCAAGTAAGAAAGCAATTGCTGCTATTATCGATCAATTAGATTCATTCTATAATGTAAAAATATATGGATTGTTTGACGAGAATGAAATTGATACACGCTTCATCAAGGCTAACGTCAGAAGGGCTTTAGATGGAAAAGATATTATTGTACATAAAAACAAAAGAATGGATTTTTTTCATATGAAAGATTTACTAACGCTGATTGATTTTTATATTAATAATAAAAGTTTAGTCAAGAATTTAGATTGTAGTTATAAAACTAGCTTAACCTTGGTCGAGATTGCCGGTATAATAAAAGAAAGTTGCAACCCAAAAATTGACATAAAAATTGAACAAGACGGCTATGAAAATTATTGGGGGAAAAATACAAATTACTTGAATAGTATCATAGGCAGCGACATTACACCCAGACTGTTAGAAACTATAAAAGCGTTAAAAGATATGGAGACAAAGTGATCACAAAAAAAGATATATTAGGGATGGTAGAAAAATTTATTAATGAAAAACAAGAAGCTGAAACTTGGACACCCGGAGAAGATTGGCTTTCGTACTCTGGCCCGCACTTTGACGATGCCGAATATGTGGCGGCGATCGATAGCCTGCTGGATGGGTGGTTGATTTTTGGAGGAAGGGCAAGACAATTTGAGTTAGAGTTTCCTGAGCATCTAGGTGCGAGGTTTGGTTCTCTGACGAATTCCGGAAGTTCTGCCAATTTGTTAGCGGTCGCGGCAGCGAAGTCGCATTTTAAATTAAAGAACGGCGATAAGTTCATAACTCCGGTTGTGTGTTTTCCAACAACAATTAATCCGCTGATTCAGAACGGATTCGAGCTGGTTTTTGTTGACGTAACACTGCCGGATTTAAATCTTGACTTAGACCAAGTGGAGGCCCTACTGGAGGAAGACCCGGAGATAAAGGGCATCATGTTTGCTCACGTTCTTGGTAATCCTCCGGATATGGAAAGATTAATGAATATTGTGAAGAGGCATGACCTTGTCTTTATAGAGGATGCTTGTGATGCATTAGGTTCTTTTTATGATGGCAAAAAGCTTGGATCTTATGGACATCTTTCTACGTGTTCTTTCTTCCCTGCTCATCACATGACGATGGGTGAAGGTGGCTTTGTTGCGACGAATAACGGCCCTCTGAGGAAGTCTGTGGCCAGCTTTAGAGATTGGGGCAGAGGGTGTTATTGTAATACGGGAAAACCTGGGAACGTAATAGGCGGCACTGCTTGCGGCAACAGGTTTCAGGCGTGGTTTCCGGATCTACCGGACTTTACATACGATCATCGTTATGTGTTTGAAAATATTGGATATAACTTAAAGCCGCTAGAGCTACAGGCCGCAATGGGCTTAGAACAGCTCAAGAAGCTACCGGCGCTCGATAGTGCTCGTAGGTTGAACCATGGCCTACTGTGCGATGTTTTTAAGCCATATGAGAGGTATTTTCATTTACCGAAGGCAACGGATAAATCTGACCCAAATTGGTTTGCATTTTTATTAACCATTAGGGAAGATGCACCATTTTCTCGTCATGAACTTGTTTCTCATCTTGAGAACGCAAAGATACAAACTAGGTCGTACTTCTCTGGAAACATTCTATACCACCCTGGATACATGCACATGAAAGAGGGATATGGTGATTTAAAGGAGACTTTCAAAAACGCCCATTTGGTGACAACCAACTCATTTTTCTTGGGAACCTTTATTGGTATAACTGAAGAGAAGATAAAATATATTGAGCAAACAGTACAGCAGTTCTTCGAGGACATGGATTAAAATGAAGATTGTTTATATAACCGGGTGTCTTGGGTTTATTGGGTCTTATGCCACAAGGAAGTGTCTTGAGCGTGGATGGCATGTTTATGGTATTGATAAATGTACTTATGCCGCCAACAGAGACCTATTGAAAGAGTTCAATAAGTTTTCAAACTTTAGATTTGAAGAGTGTGATATTAAGGATCTAGACAGGCTGTACGATTGTGATTACGTGATCAATTTCGCTGCCGAGTCTCACGTTGGCAACAGCATTGTTAATAGCGATGAATTCGTAGAAAGTAATATCTTGGGGGTCAAGAACCTTCTAGACTTGATTAGACTAAAACCAATTAACTGTAATGATAGACCGATATTGTTCCACATTAGCACGGACGAGGTATACGGGGACATCAAGGAAGGGGCTCACACTGAAAAGGATATATTGAAGCCGAGCAACCCCTATTCGGCCTCAAAAGCAGCCGCAGATATGCTAGTTAACGCTTGGGCGAGAACATATGGGGTTAAATATATTATACTGCGGCCAACGAACAATTACGGAATAGGCCAATACCCGGAGAAATTAATACCATTAATGGTGAAAAATCTTGTGAGAGGTAAGAAAACCGGTCTTCACAACAATGGTGACCCGATTAGAAACTGGCTTCATGCTGACGATACTGCGGGGGCTGTTATTAAGATTATTGAGTCGGGCAACGTAAATGAGATTTATAATGTCGCTGGCGGCTTTGAACAAACAAACAAAGAAACTGTTCGTAAGATAATTAAAGCTTTTCATGGTACCGATGAAGATTGGGGACAGTATGTTGATTTCGCAGCGATGCGACAGGGGCAGGACGTGCGTTATGCCTTAAATGACAGAAGGTTAAAAGATCTTGGGTGGGAACCTAAAAAGGTTTTTGACCAAGAGATAGAAAAAATAGTAAAGCACCATAAGAGAGAGTTTATATGGTAGGAGTAGATAGGCTCATAGATAGACACAAAGGACAGGCTGCTGTTGTTGCGTGTCACGGGCCGTCCCTTAATTTCCATAAAGACAAAATAGAGAAGATGCAGGAAGCGGAGACAGCAATAAGATTCTCTACAAATAACTGGTATGATTTTTTTTCATGTGCCCCTTCCTACTGGGTTTTAGCTAGCACGGTGGACACCGTTAGAGCACACCTTGATAAGATTAATGAGTGCGGGGCTTCTATACTTTTTGCTGATAGTGTTGATTTAACGGACTATTCTTTTATAGAACAAAGCATAAAGAATGAATATATGGGATATGACCAAAGACACTTTAAAGGGCATAGATGTATAGAAATACTGAAAAATGCCAAGTCCTTCTATGAGGAAAACAAAACTTTAACGTTTACTGGGTACGGTAACAACAGTGTGATGTGGCAACCACCGCGATTTGGAGGTAGAGAGGGCTGGGCTGGCTTCGATCTTTTCGGCAGGTGCTGCGGCAGAATCGTTGAGGGAAGGCCGACAGTGCAAGAAGAGCTACAGAGAGTTTCCGACTACAACGAACACTACAGCAGCGGGGACACGGTCGCGTTACATATGATTGCATTTGCGGTTATAATGGGATGTAGCCCGATTTATATATCGGGCATGGATTTAGACTATAGAGAGGGTTACGCTAACGACCAAGCTGTACCAGTGAATGACGACTGGCAGAGGTTGAACGCTAATTTGGTAAACGATTTGCGCATAATTAACGAAAGTGCGAAAAAGAGAGGCATAAAAATTATTAACTTGAAACCTGACGCATGGTACAGTGTTTTTGAAGAGGGAGAATTATGAGCACATTTATAATAGCGGAGATAGGCATTAACCATAATGGTGATTTAAAGACCACAAAGAGGCTAATAAAGGAGGCGGCGAGCGCAGGATGCCACGCGGCAAAATTTCAGAAGAGGACGGTCGAAGATGTCTATACGAAAGAGGAACTAGACAAGCCAAGGGAGAGCCCTTGGGGTACCACCAATCGTGAACAGAAATGTGGTCTTGAGTTCGAAAAAGAAGAGTATGATGAAATTGATCGTTATTGCAAAGAACTCGGTATGGACTGGTTTGCGTCAGCGTGGGACACAAAGGCGCAAGAATTTTTGCAACAGTACGATTTAAAGTATAATAAGATTGCGTCTGCGCTCTTGACTCATGTGGAGTTGCTGGAAATGGTAGCCAAAGAAGGAAAGCATACTTTTATTTCTACTGGTATGAGCACCATGGACGAAATCAGGACGGCGGTTGAAGTTTTCAGGAGAGCGGGCTGCCCCTTTGAATTAATGCACTGCAATAGTACGTACCCAATGAAAAATGAGGACGCTAACTTGAGGGTTATGGAAACTCTTAGAAATGAGTTTTCGTGCCAAGTAGGCTACAGCGGACACGAAACTGGAAGAGTCGTAAGTGTTGCCGCCGTTGCTCTGGGTGCTTCTTCTCTTGAAAGACACATTACCTTGGATAGGACCATGTATGGGTCCGACCAGGCGGCTTCGCTGGAGGTCGGAGAGCTTAAGAAGCTCGTTGAGGATGTTAGAACCGTTTCTTTATGTTTGGGCTCGGCAGAGAAGGTGGTACACGAAAGTGAAGTGCCAATTAAAGACAAACTAAGAAAATATTGAGAAGGGGTTACAATGTACAGTATTGGCGATTTGGTGGATAAGCTGGTGATCGAAAATTTAAAAATTTTTAGTGTTAGAGAGAAGCTACACGACGAAAATCTAACTGACAAGGAATACGTCCAGTTAAACAATAAAATGAACGTATTGAACATGAATAGAAGCACGCTAGCTAACCTTCTTGATGAAAAGGTCGAGAAGGTCGTTTCGAAGAAAGAAAAAAATGTATTGCTCAAGATTGTGAAGACGTATAATACCGATGAAGAAGTTTAGTGAATGCGTTGAGGGCTTTGCTTCGCTTTGGATAGAGTGGAATAAGCATAATGATATTGCTATTAGCAGCGAATACCCGTATGAAGCTAGAAGGAAGCATGCAATAAAGGCTGAGAGGCTGCTAAATAAAAGATATAAATTAATACAAACTATTGATTTATACTTTAAGATGTTTGATGGGGAGTAGTATGATTTCTGTATTTGGCTCTACTGGCTTTATCGGTAGTAAGTTTTGTGACATGTACCCTGACGAGATCGTTAAGGTGGGGAGGGAGGATGATACACCGAAATCATCGGACGTCCTATATTTCATAAGCACTATACATAATTATAACGTTTTTGACGATGTGCATTTGGACATTAACACAAACTTAAACAAGCTGATGAGAGTACTTCAGAACTGTAAGAATAACGATATGACTTTTAATTTTATAAGTTCTTGGTTTGTATATGGCAAAAATAATATTCTGCCTGCGACGGAGGACACACACTGTAATCCAAAGGGTTTTTATTCTATTACGAAAAGGACCGCTGAACAACTTCTGATTTCTTACTGCGAGACTTTTAAAATAAAATATCGTATTTTAAGGCTGGCAAATGTTTACGGGGAGTCTGACACTTCGGTATCTAAGCAGAAAAATGCATTACAATACCTGATAGGCGAGATAATTGACAATAAGGATATTAATCTTTATGATGGAGGGAAGCACATAAGGGATTTTATCTATGTTGACGACGTCTGCGATGCTATTCACGCTTGCATAAAAAAAGGTGATATTAATACTATTATTAATGTTGGAAGTGGGAGGCCACACCAATTTTTAGACTTGATGATGTACGTAAAGGATAGGGTCGGCTCTACATCTAATTTTATTGATGTCCACCCGACGGAGTTTCATAACGTAGTGCAAGTTAAAAACATGTATTTGGACATAAGCACTCTGAGGCAGCTAGGGTTTGTGCCGAAAGTCTCAATTGAAGATGGGCTGAATATTATAATCGATCACTATAAGAAGAAAAGGGGACTAAAATGAAATTTGCGATCTGGAGACATGAAAATTCTATTGGTAATTCGGCTGAGCATACATACGGACTTTATAAGCATCTGTTGCGAAACGATATAAAAGATTTTGAGATTTATGTTGAAAACGATTTTCAGAAGTGCTTTGCTATGTGTATACCGGGGGTAAAGGAGGAGGATATAAAGTTCTTTGATGAGGAGATCCGCACGGAAAAGCTTTATGCACATCCTTCTGTGAAAGATATTTATTTCCCGGATGTATACACGGACGGCCCCAGCTACCCAGCGGGGTGGGGATGCTTAGGCGATGAACCAGATTGTCGATTGAAGTTTCCGGAGCACCTGTATGAAAATAAGCATAATCTACCGGAGAATTGTATTTTGATGCAATTCAGAGAGCCCAATACGTTTTTTAAAAGAGCTTCTGGTTTAAATGAAGAGCCGCAGAGGTTTGTGAACATAGATACTTTTTTTAAGCTGGCTGAGCACTATGCTAATGAGGGCTACAAGGTAGTTAGGATGGGAGACACACAGCAGGCACCGTTACCAAAACACGAGAATATAATTGATTTTGCGCTGGTGGAGGATAGGAGTATGATGGACGATTTGTTTCTCATATCAACCTGCAAGGCTTTTCTTTCTTGCGATAGTGGTGTTTGGCCTATGGCTGGCGCTATGAAAAAAAATTTAGTCCTGTGCAATGTGACCAGTGTATTTGATTTGTACTTAAGGGGTGATCGTGATGCATCTGGTGTAAATGTAAACCCGCCTGCATATGAAGATGTGCAAGGTAACGTGTTTTGTGTTAATGAGCACTTGATAAGGACGGATGACGGCAAAAGGATTCTTCCTCCTGCTAAGACGGCGATCGTTGATTGGCTTCCTGAGGAAACGACTAAAATCCTGTACAAAGATATTGAGGTTGTCCCTGGGCTCATTTTCCAAAATAATATCCCCAAGCCTCTGACTCATATTAATTTGAGGGACAATCCTTACGATGAATTAAAAACCGCTTTGGAGAGTTTTTTATAGTATGAATATAGTAGCATTCATTCCTGCTCGGGCTGGAAGTAAGGGAATATACAACAAGAATATTGTAGATTTTCATGGCTCACCTCTCATCAAGCACACTATAGATGTGTGCAAGAAGTCAAGATACATACAGGAGGTTTTTGTATCGTCTGATAGCGAAGAAATATTGGACTTGGCCGAACAATATGGAGCAAAAAGGATAAAACGACCGACACACCTATCCACGGATTCTTCGCCAACTGAAGATGCGATAGAGCATTTTTTGTGTTCTATAGAAGATCCTGATTTGGTGGTTTTTTTACAGGCGACATCACCCCTTAGAGAAGTAAAAGATATAGACAACCTCGTGGAAAGGGTTATAGTTGATAAGCTAGATTCTGCTTTTACGGCGTGCCCGTTGGAAGATTTTTTTATTTGGAATGTTGGAGAGAAACTAGAGAGCATGAATTATGATTATAGAAACCGCAGGCGCAGACAGGACATCTCAGGACAAGTGGTCGAAAATGGATCGGCCTATTGTTTTAAGTCGGACAAGTTTAAAGAGCATGGGAATAGACTATGTGGCAAGATTGGTTTTTCTCTTATGGACGCTTGGAAGATGTTTGAAGTTGACTCAAGGGAAGATTTAGAGATTTGCAAGCTTTTGTATAAGCTGAAGGGGTTGGGAGATGAGTGAGAAACAAAGACTGGTATATTATAACGGCAGGTTTGTGCCGGATGCGGAAGCGAGAATATCCATATACGATTCCGCTCTGATGTTCGGTGATATGGTTTTCGAGATGACGAGATCTTTTAACAAGGAACAATTTAAGCTTCGAGAACACCTAGAAAGGCTGTATGCATCAATAAAATATGTTAGAATACCATTGGAGATGACAATTGATGATATGGAGCGTGCCGTTTATGACACAATCGAGATAAATAAACATTGCTTCGAGGAATACGACGAAGATAGAATTATGATAAACGTTTCCCGTGGGCTGATACCAATTTACGAAGGAAAGGTAGGCACTGATCCCGGCCCCAATGTCATAATAGCAAACTACCCGCTCAGGTGGACGATACAAGGATTGGCACACCTGTACGATACGGGAATAAATTTAGTTTTAGTCCCCCAGCAGGCGATTCCAGCAAGACTGCTAGAGCCAAAGATTAAAAACAGAAGTAGAATACACTACCAGATGGCAAATATCCAATCATCTCTTTATGCTGGAAAGGACAACTGGGCCATGCTCTTGGACCCTGATGGGTTTATTGCTGAGGGGCCTGGTGATAACATCTTTATTGTAAAGGATGGCGTCGTGATAACGCCGGAAGGCAGAAATATCTTGAGAGGGGTAAGTAGAGAGTATATTTTTGACCTCTGCAAACAACTCGATATCGAATGCGTGGAGAGAAACATAGATCCATATGATTTATTAACTGCGGACGAGGCCTTTGTTACGGCAACTCCATTTTGCATGTTACCGGTGATGAGATATAATAGTCAACTCGTTGGGGACGGGAAATATGGAAATATTACAAGGAAACTGCTAGGTCGATGGAGTGATAACGTTGGCGTTAATATTGAGGAACAGATTAAATTTTATAGTACGTTGGTGGATGAAGGCAAAGATAAGTCACCATACCAGTTGAAGTACGAATGATGAAATTAGGAATAATACAGGGGAGGTTGTCTGCTCCGACAGAAGGGTTTCAAGAGTGCCCACGGTTATGGCAACGAGAATTCTTTCACCTTTTAAGCTTGGAACTCGATCATATTGAGTGGATAATAACAAAGAATTCTTTTAACACTAATCCGTTCTTTAGCTATGATTTATCTGGATATCCGATCCACGCGGTCTGCGCAGATAACCTTGTAGATGAGCGAATTGACAATCTGAATTTTATGGAAGAGAATCTAGATCCAATTTGTAAGGCGGCTGTTGCGAACGATGTTGAGTTCGTTACAATCCCCTTATTAGAGAGCAGCTCTGTTGTCAATGCTGACAAGAGGGCAGCATTTAAGCAGGTACTAACGAGGTTCACCACCAAGTACCCTGGTCTTAAATTTTCTTTAGAGGCTGAGCTTGAAGCTGAAAAGTTGTTAGAACTGCTCACGGACGACGAGTCTGTGTACATTACTTATGATACGGGCAACATAACCTCTTGTGGCTTTAACCACGAGGAATATATAAGGCTTTTGTCTGATAGATTTTCTAATGTTCACTTAAAGGATAGGACTTTGGATGCTAAAACGGTCCCACCTGGCACGGGGGACACGAACTTTAGGTTAATTTTTGACAGCCTGAGAAGTGTTAATTATTCTGGGGTGTTTACGATGCAGACAGCAAGAGAGTGTGAAGGAGAAGAGCTTCAAACAGTGGCGAGACACATGAACATATTGAGGAGAATAAATGAACAACTTATTTGATTTGACGGGTAAAACGGCATTAATTACCGGGGCCGGTGGACTTTTAGGCCCGAAGCATGCCGAGGCAATAATAGAATACGGTGGAAAGGTGATTTTGACTGATCACCACTTGGATCGAGTTGAAAAGAAAGCTGCTATCTTTAATGAGAAATATGGTCCCGGAACAGCGGTTGCGCTTCATATGGATGTTACAAACCCGGAATCAGTCGAGACCGCCTTGGAGCAGTGTGGGAGAATCGACGTACTGATTAACAATGCAGCGAAAGACCCAAAGGTTAAAAAGGAAGATGGGTTGACGACGGAGAGTCGGTTTGAAACAATGACCCCTGATTACTGGACAGAGGGCATAGATGCGGCTTTGAATGGGACTTTTTACTGCTCACAGGCGGTCGGAAAGCGTATGCTAGAGAGCGGAGGGGGTGTTATATTAAACGTCTCCTCAGATCTCGGCGTGATAGCTCCTGATCAAAGAATTTATAGAAAGGACGGGATTGCGGACGAACAGCAAAATGTTAAGCCCATTACATATTCGGCAGCAAAGTGGGCTATCATTGGAATGACAAAATATCTGGCTGTATACTGGGCTAAAAAGAATATTCGAGTTAATTGTATAAGCCCTACTGGCGTGTTTAACAATCACCCTGAAGACTTCGTGAAGAAGTTATCCAACATCATCCCAATGGGGCGCATGGCTCACATCGACGAGTACAAAGGGGCGATTGTCTTTATGTGCTCAGACGCCAGCAGTTATATGACGGGAGAAAATCTTGTTATTGATGGAGGGAAGACGGTATGGTAGAGAAAACTATTTTGCCAATGAAGTTCGTAAAGAAAGGATGGGGCTACGAACTTTGGATTGTAAATAAGAAAGAATACTGTGGAAAGCTGCTGTATTTTGAAAAGGGCAAGCGTTGTTCTTGGCACCATCACAAAATAAAGGATGAGGTGTTTTACCTCCAGTCGGGTAAGATGATTGTTAAGTTCTCAGATGATGAAGGTCTAGAGGACGCGCAAGAGATGTTACTCCAACCGGGACAAAACTTCTATGTCTACCCTGGCTTAAAACATCAAATGATTGCTCTTGAGGATTCGGAGCTTTTTGAGTTCTCTACGGAGCATTTTGATAGCGACAGCTATCGGGTTATAAAGGGTGATTGAGCGTGAAGGTTTTAGTTACGGGAGGAACGGGATTTGTCGGAAAGGCACTACAGAAGGTGATGCCCGATTGGATCTATATCTCTTCTTCTGACTATAACTTACTGGATGCTTATCAAGTGCGTGCTGCAATTCGAGACAATAGGAATTTAGATGCGATTGTGCATTTGGCTGGTGTTGTTGGCGGGATCAAAGACAATGCTGCAAGGCAGGCCGATTATATTTATCAAAATTTGATTATGAATAGTAATGTTATTCATGGCGCGTATGAAGAGGGGGTACCAAAGGTGCTATCGGCACTCAGCACATGCGCATTCCCGGATAACCTAGAGCGATATCCTTTTAATGAAGGTGACCTATATAAAGGGGCGCCAGCAAAAACTAACTTTTCTTACGGATATGCTAAACGGTGCCTTCATGTCATGTCAGTAGCATATAGAAAGCAATACGGGGTAAACTATAGTACCTTTACTCCTTCGAATATTTATGGGCCTGGAGATAATTTTAGTTTGAACAGTTCTCATTTTGTAGCGGCACTGGTCAGAAAATTTCATGAGGCTCGGGACGGCGACACCATAGAGTTTTGGGGTAGCGGAAAGCCGCTTAGACAACAGCTTTTTGTAAAGGATGTGGCTAATATAATTCCGCGATTGTTGGAAGTGCATAATAGCGACCTTCCGGTTATCGTTGCACCGACTGAAAATTTATCTATTAAAGAAATGATAGATGTGTGTCAGAGTATGACTGCTAAAGAGGTTAAGATTAAATTTAGTGGTGACCTTGATGGACAATATAGAAAGGATGGAGAGAATAAAGGGCTTTTAAGTTTGCTGGGCGACGTTGATTTTACCAGCTTCAAGGAAGGTTTAGGAGAAACATATGAGTGGTATGAGCGACAAAATTAATAAGATTGCTATGGTAACGGGCATTACTGGGCAGGACGGAGCGTATTTGGCTAGGCTTTTGCTTGGTAAGGGTTACAGAGTTATAGGGCTTAAGCGTAGAACATCGCTTCTATGTACTGATAGGATTGACAATATATTCGAAAACAAGAGTTTCACGTTAGAGTATTTCGACCTTAATGATACGGGTAGGATTTGGCAGCTTCTGCTGAAGTACAAACCGGATGAGTTTTATAACTTAGCGGCTCAATCGCATGTTCGCGTTTCTTTTGATATTCCGGAGCACACTGTGGATGGGATTGCAATGGGTACTTTGAGGATCTTGAACGCAATTAAAGAGGTTGTACCGCAATGTAAATTTTATCAAGCGTCGTCGTCAGAAATGTTTGGGGACAATCCAATGACCCCCCAGAACGAGGAGACAACATTAATGCCTGCGTCTCCTTACGCGTGTGCAAAGACCTTTGCACACAACTTGATTAGAAATTATAGAGAGAGCTATAATTTACACGCATCAAGTGGCATCTTATTCAACCATGAATCACCCCTGCGCGGAGAGACTTTTGTTACCCGCAAAATAACAAGAGCAGCGGCAAGGATTAAGTTTGGCGTTCAAAAAAAACTTTACTTGGGCAATCTTGAGGCTAAGCGAGATTGGGGATACGCGGGCGATTATGTAGAGGCTATGTGGCTGATGCTGCAACAAAAAGAGCCAGGCGACTACGTGATTGCGACCGGCGAGACACGTACCGTTAGAGATTTCCTAGAGGTGGTTTTTGATATAGCCGGCCTTGATGTAAATAAATATGTTGAGGTAGATCCTCGCTTGTTTAGGCCTCATGAGGTCCCTCTGCTTCTTGGAGACGCATCGAAGGCAAAAAAGATGTTGAAGTGGGAGCCTAAGGTTGACTTTAACGGGTTAGCAAAAATGATGTATGATGCTGATTATGCGGAATTATGCAATCATGGATCGATTAGATCGGATTATTCAGACTGAGGAGGTTAAAAATGTTGAGATTATCGGATGAAGCGGTGGGCGCTGTTATGATGGCGCTCCAGAAGTCGCTGTTAGAGCAGAGTGATATTGTACCAGTTTTGAAAGGTTTTAATTTTAAAGTCAACGAGGGCGCAGAGCTTTTTGTTATGAACCCGCCTGTTTTTAAGCTTGGCGAGGAAGAAATAGAAATGCAAGATCATGATCTGACGTAGGAGATTTATGCCAAAGTATAAATATAGATGTGCTGATTGTGAGCAAGAGTTCGTTGCTTTTCACCCCATCAAAGAAAAATTACGTGATTGTACTGTTTGTGGTATAGTTGATTCTCTAGTTAGACTACCTGGTGTATTTGTATCTGACACCACGTTGCCCAAAGAAAGTCGCGCCGGGGCACTTGTCGAAGAGAAGATAAAACAGTTTAGAGAAGAGCTGGAAAAGCAAAAACAAGCCTGCAAAGAGGAGATTCATGAGTAAATATGCTATTTCATTATCCATTATTATGAATGCAATATTAATAATGGTCTTAGTGGGAACGGTACCATTTTTTTTATTTGCTATTTCTCTTTTTTGTGTTGTTCTCATGTGGTACACAGGACAGCTGTTAGCGCAGATGAAGCGGTGCAGAGCTGATTTGTTGGAGGCGTTACATGCTGTTCAGAACTTTGAACAGCATATAGAGTCGGTTCATGGGCTTGAGATGTTCTATGGTGATGAGACCCTGGGGGCACTTATGTCACACTCAAAGGCGTGCGCGGAAGATCTGCGCGTCTTCGCAGAAAGATACGCAATAGACGAGGATGAGACAAGTGCAATAAACGAGGGTGAAACAAGTGTCGAAGAAGCGTAAGAATGAGTACTTTACTAAGGTCCATGAAGAGGCCATAATACAATACGCCAAATCCGACTGCAAGGGCGAGAAGACACACCTGTATGTGAATTTTATCCAACCGGCGTTTGACGAGTTGGTTGAGAAGATTGTTTATACATACAAGTTCACCAGTTTACCAAATGTGGACATTCTCAAGGATGAGTGCAAAATATGGCTAACAACGATTTTAGATAAATATGATGTCACAAGAAACTCCAAGGCGTTTTCCTACTTTTCGGTCATAACGAAGAACTGGTTTATAGCCCGAATCAAGAAAAACAACAAGGCATTAACACGAGAGGTTTCTTATGAACACTTAGTTCATGAGGGCTCTTTGCAGAATGTTGAGCAGATTCAAGAAAATACATATGAGAAGGCGAGAGAGGAGCGTGAATTTATGCTTCTGCTCGGAGACAGAATAAAAACATGGGAGGACGAAGCGGTTAAGGAGAAAGAGAGGAGAGTCGTCCAGGCGATAAATATTTTATTTGAAAGCGTTGATGACATTGAAATTTTCAACAAAAAGGCTATTTATTTATATATGAGAGAAATTACTGGGCTGAACACAAAGCAGATTGTAAGCGTGTTGTCCAAAGTAAAAGTGAAATATAGAAAATTTAAATCCGATTGGGATGGAGGCGATGTGTAGTGTCAAGTAAAAAGGTAGAAGAAATACTTCAAGATGCTAAAGATAACATAGAGAATGATAGGGCTATGGCGACAAAGCTCTTATCAGAGGTAATGAAGCATCTTGCGAAAGATACGGCCAACCACCAGCACGCTGGGCCGGTAGCAGCAAAATACCTTGAGACACTCCAGAGGTCGAACGAGCAGCTTGTCAAGATCGCCGCATTAAAGCAGAAGAGTGTCGCCTCCGATGGGCTTTCCGATATGGATAAAAAACAGCTTTATGAGTTGATAAACGAAGAGGAGTGAGATGTGGCCGTAGGAACATCAGGAGTAAGAGAAGCGCCAGTAACAGATGACGTTTCGACGGAACCGACATCGGGGACCCCACCAGCAATAGAATACCCAGAGGTGGCCCCTTTTAGCAACGAAAGAAGGAGAACCCATAGGGCCGAGATCAACAAGCGGTTCGGTGTTAACCATTTGGCACCTGACAGCCGAAAACTTAGATATAAAGCAAAGGTCGTACATGTCGAGGATAATAGGCCACCCCCTCCTTACGTAAGGGATTTGTTCGCCGCAAACAACCTGGTCCCGGTGGGGCATTTTCATATGAAGGTCCGGGTAGAGGTGTTTAGTTCGTGGCTATCTATACCGGCTGAAGCCACAGCAGAGGAGATAGAGGCTACAACCTCTTTGTTTCCCAATGCGTGGCTGAAGGATGAGGGACAGGAGAAGCCGGGGAAGGGTGATGATGTTTGGGTCTCCCTTGTTGATGATGAGGACTTTTTGAACTTTATTTATGAAGGAAAGAGAGGCGCGGATCTTCCTGTCACTCTATCCAGCGGCATACAGCAGACAGGCAATTGGTTTGACCCATGCGAGGGGCGACTTGAGATTGATAGCGTTTTAGCTCACGTAATGGGCACGCCTATCTTGGCTGTCTGCGGACTCCCACGTCCAGTGGTGGACGTTGAAGAGTTCGTGCCCCCATTTGTTCCAAAGTCAATAGGTGAGATAGCACCCCCTGTTGGAATTTTAAAGCTAGGTTCAAGCGTGGTCGCCTCCCCCGTTGCAGAGCAGGCGAGAATAGATGGAAAGGCGGCGTTTTTAGAAGAGAAATACGAAAATCCACATGAAGGGGAACAGCCGCTCAAGGAGGCATGGAATGAAGGCCAACAGGACGGGTATAAGGAGGCGTACAATCAAGGTATAGAGGCGTCTTCTGACGCTGATAATCCGTATAGTGCGGAGAAAGGATCACAATCGTTAAGTGCGTTCGTGGCTTGGAGTGAAGGCAGTAAAGTAGATTTTGTCCTTAGTAACTGATTTCGAAATGGAGTAGAAGTAGGTGAGCAAAGCATATATATTCGGAGATGAGCAAATAAAGAAAGACCTCGGCCTGAGATTTGAGGAATACCTGGTTGCTCACAGTTGGACTGTAACGAGGGAGCACGCCGGAAAAGGCACCCCAAAAAAGTGGACCCAGACTACCTACGCCAACAAGATCAGGGAAGCCGTCGACCTTCAGACAAGGTTGATTATTGTTAATCTTGGCGCTAATAATAGACAAGCAGATGCGAGCAGCAATAAGCAGGCTGCGAAGGCGTTAGGCGAATTGCTTCTTGAGGTGGTGGGCGATAAGGATATATACATACTATGGCTTGGCCCTCCCCCCCGAACCACTAAAGGCACCAGCTCTACTGTGAAAAAGAAAGCAGAGGGCGTCTGGGAGTTGAATACTAGCGACGATAGATATATTAAAGGAAAGCAGGTGGCGGATGGTCTAGCTCCGATACTGGGCCCTAAGTTTGCTTTTGTTGATCCCAACCTCAATTGGGAGACTTATCTACCTGTTTATGCGACACTACCAGCCGACCAGTCAGATAAGGACAAGTGGGTGTCTACATCGGGGACCTTGATGAAAGAATATGGAGCATACGAGTATATACACAATATTGTGAAGAATTGGAAATCTATTTTCCCTGGCGACCCTAACTAGTACTACTAAAAGGTTATAAAGAATGGCGACTCCTACATTAGAACAACAAATTGATACCTTAAAGACGGAGATTCAAACCCTTAAAAAGAATATGGTTAAGCACCCTGATACGGGCGAAGCTTATGACTTTGCGGCGGAATATTATGGCGCCTCGGGCAATGAACTGAGAGCCACGCTGCAAGGGTACGCTGGGCAAATAAGAACGAAGGAAGCTGAACTGGCCGGACTGTTGGTTGAACAGGCGAGGGCCGAGCCCAGGCTTCAGGCCATAGAGGCTCAAAGACGCGGTGCCCCCCCACCCCCCGGAGAAGTAGAGATAGCGGAACCGGACGCATCGGACGAACCGTGCATAGACATAATAAAGGCCTCGTCTGTTCCCCCGGCCGACGGGTGCTGGGCCATTTGGGAGGGTATGAAACCAAAAAGGAAAGATTGTCCGGTGAATTTGAAAATAGAAAATCTGGAAAGCATTAATGCGGGGCTGCGCAGCATAAACCCCGTGTTTACGAATAAATGGGACAGAAGGGGGTTTAAATTCGATGGGTTAGATGACAAGCAATGGGCAAAGACGGTGTTGCTCGCAGGAGCAGCAGCATTGATCGAATTTTACTGGACTATAGTGATGTCGGCGCTAAGCCCATCCGCCGCGGCCCCAGAACTACATGTCACCTCCCACCACCGCGACGACGGGAGTGGCAATCATCCTCATTATGCTGCAATGGACTACCATATAAAGCTTAGGCCTGATGGGGATCCTTTTTACGAGCATAGAATTCCCACACACTCAACATGGGCTGCAAATATGATGCTGATAAAGGCTGGTAAATTACCGCCAGGCGGTTGCGGATTATATTGTAATCTTTATATAGATGATAAAGTTTGGATGCTCGACGAAATTAACGGGTATACGGGCCCAACGGAAGACCTTGAGGTGGGTGACCGGCCGAAGAAGGGGGTACCCCAGAGAAGGGCAGGTCTCAATCGAGATTCAATGGACCAAAGAAATGGATTCCTTGCGCAAGCATCAACGCGCTTCTCTGGCCCCGGTGGCAGCGGAGGGGTTCATTATGACATGCGGGGCTTCACTTACAAACCAGGAGCGAGTAGAAGAGCGACCAGTACATGGATCGATCTTGATCTCGACGGTGACGGTAAGGATGAAATACAGAGCAGTCAAGGCACCGCTAGAAAGTTCCTCACAGGAAAAAAGGTTACGATTCGTGACAAAAGGGGATATAAGAAGATCAACAAGGGCAAAAGGTTCACTCTTGCGGCAAACGAGGAAAGAGCGGATGTTTATGGTCCGATCTGGGACTTCTTTGAGCACTACAAAAATAAAAAAAAGCCAAGAGAGCCTTTTGTAAAGGATTCTGTTTGGCCGGTAGCGAAGAACTTTCCGACCTTAAATGATATACTGGGCCGGGAAATCCATACAGACGCTTAGGCAAGGAGCTTGTGTTATGGCGAGAGATAGTTTTGGAAAAAAAGTTGATAAGGACGATAAAGACAGCAACCTAGCGCCCTCTGTGATTGAGGGGAGACACGGCATTTCACAGAAGGAAAAGCTGGAGTCTGACGGTTTTGACGGCAATGATATACCAGAAGTTAGGATTAACTACAGGTCCCTCAAGACAGAAAAGATAATAAGGGGAAAGTATAATTGTCATATTGTTCTTGGGCGAGATCGGATTGGCAATCTTACCGCCAACACCCAGGCTAGAGAAGAAGACCCGTATGCGATGAAAACTGGATATGGAGGCAACGGCTTTAAAAATTGCTCTTCTATTGACATTGTGGCTGGGGTTGGAGGAGTTGATCCTGATTATGTTGATGGAAGCAAGACTAAACTTGTGCAGATAGGTCCCGACTTTAAAAAGGACGCAGCAAGAATATACATATCCCAGACGACGGATCTGGATCGGGACTTTGAAATTGGCAGTTTATCTAAAGGTTTCAAGTCAGAATCGCTTCCTGCTGTGGGCGCTTCTGGTATTGGTATTAAGGCTGATCATGTCCGTATCATCGCTAGAAAGGAGATGAAGCTCATTACCGGTGGCGATTATGTTGATTCCAATGATAAGCGTATAGTTGTAGTGGGTGGTATTGCGTTGATGGGGCCTGGCAAGGAGGAAGACTTACAGCCGCTTGTTAAGGGAGGTAATCTTGTTTTGGCTCTGAAGCAAGTGATTGCTTATATGGATTCTTTATCAGGCGTTGTGGAAAAAATTAATAAAAACATTAGGGATCTTGGACAGGATCTAATGCTGCACTCCCACAATTCTCCATTCTTTGGGGCCCCAACTGGGCCTCCTTCTAATGGTGTAGGATTTAAGGCGTCATCCGAGGCGTTAAATGTCACCATGCAAGATCTTATCGGGTTCAAGAGGGCGCTTCCTAACTTTAATATGGACTTTTTATCTGAAGCGTCAGGGCGCTATATAAACAGTAGATCGAATACTACTACTTAAAAGAGGAGAATAAATGACAACACCCACGACCAATTTAAGCACAGGACTCTGGAAGCTCGATCCGTATTCAAGCCATGCGTCTTGGGCGGATAATCCGATTTTTAACGAGGATGAAAAGATTATATCGATAACAGTTCCGCACATTTACCCTCCTGCGCTTATGGAAGGCACTCTTGCGGATGAAATGAATAAAAATACTCCGAGCGTTGTGCGTGAGGGCGTGGATGCAATTTTTAAGTATTACAATAAAGATGCGGCGGCCCTCCAGTGGGGCGGGGAAGGGTATCAGGCCGAGGGGGTTGGGCAGATAGGCGTTTTGTCTGATGTGTATGCAGCGACTGTTAACGGGGGCGTCATTATGGGCGATTCTAAGCCTACAGTATCTATAAAGGTTCTCTATAAGGTTGAAATCAACGAAGATAATGGCTGGGATTTTTTCAAGGAGGGTGGTCCCGTTACGCTTAAGGGTTATGATTTTTCTTCGGATCCGCGCTCACGAGAGATTGGATGTATTGATTTTAGGACGTTCACGCCCCTTGCGGGTAAAACTGAGCCTGCAAAATTGAATCTTTTAAAGAGTAGATTGGACATGTTTAAGGTTCAGATACAGGAGTTTCGGGACAAGGGAGGTGCGTTTTCCCCTCCGGATGGAATAGATTTGGACCAAGAAATAAATAATATTGATCTTTTTATGACGGAGTTAAAGACTTTCTTGGCGAAACCGGGGCAAGGCAATAATCTTATATCGGCCGAGGACGGGATTCCGTTGAAGAGTTTATACGGGACACGGGCAAAGCTCTACTTCGGTGTAGATTTTGACTATGTGCCCTATTTTACTATACTGGAACTTCCGCTGCCGGCTGACACCGGCACTGAAGGAGAGCCGCTATTGCGTTTAAAAGATGGCCTGACAATATCTGGCAAGCAGTTAGCGGATGCCGGATATTTGTATCCAAAGGGAGACTCACCCAATAGATGGAGGATTAATTGCTTGACAGGCATTGAAAAACTACAAGAGCCAAAATATAAAAGATCTTTGGGGCTGTTGCTTCGAGTGGATGAATTCCTTTCTGATGCGAGGGGGTCCGAATAGTGTCTGATTCATTTTTAGAGATCTTGCCGAAGTATATTATAGATTTTCCGGAGGTAGACACGGGAGACCTTGGGGACACAAGGCCGCCAACCGAAGAAGAGGAGAAAGAAGACAGAGCCAGGAGGAAAGAAGAGAAAGAGAAGGCGGTAGAGGAGGTTGCTTGGAATGCAAAGCTCATGAACTTTATAGACACTCTGGCGACGATCCAAGAGTACTATGGAAAATTATTGCACTTCTTAAACATTCAATCTCTAATGGCAGAAGTTGCCGAGTGTTATATGGAGGGGCTCGATGTAGTTGAGACTGCCAGGGCCTGGTGTAGAGCCAACCTGAAGCTTTCAATCGAGACACTCCCTGACGTTGTAGGGTATTTTTATGTTGAGGCTATCGCTAGTAGCACTGACATGACCGACGAACAGAAGAAAGAAGCGCTTGAGGAGTTTCAAGACACATATGGGGACGACGCAAGGGAAATTATTAATCTAGTGAGGGCGGTTGTAAAGGGTATTGGGGAGTGGCCTACGACGACCCAAGAGGGCCCGATAACAGGATATGTATCTAATGAGTTCGTTGGGAAGCCCCTGACATTTAGTGAGGATCTCTCATCTGAGGTTGATTACGAAGCCGGGCAGGAGGCCAACGAAGCGTGGCAGAGAGGTCAGCCTTTATTAGGGGGAGCTAAAGAAGGGCAGAAAGAGGCAAAAGAGGTGGCTAAGAATTTTAGAAAGGTTGATAAGTGGATAGATCAAGTGGACAAGTGGCTTAATTTTGCTGACTTTTGTGAGAAAATCGCGAAGCAAATCCCATCGATCTCAAGCTTGGCATCTGTGCAGAACGTTAACGGGCGCCCTGGATCCATAGGCTCCCTGAATGAGTTTGCGGATTTTCCTGAAGATTTTAGAAAAAGGTTCACACCACCAGAGCCACCGGTTATGGAGTTCTCTAGTGACTTTAATGTTGGGGATTTGTTGGCATTTATCGGCCAGCAGGTACAGGTGGCACTTGAAAAAGCAGCACTAGCCTCCCTTCAGGCGGTATGCCAGGGTCTAATGAAGGACTGGCTGGACGCGTGTAAGAGAGGTAAGGCGGAAGCAGCACAGGGAGATGTAGACGCGCAAGCAGCAGCACAGGAGGCGTTAATAGGACCGGCTTCGACCGGAACTATAACTGGAGCCCTTTCCTCTGCGCTTGGGCCTGCCTTGGCTGATCTTATAACGCTTGATCTTATTTACATGCTGATAGACGGCCTGACAAAAGATGAAATATGTTCTTTGTTTATGGGCAACCCAACCGACTTGATTCTGAAACTTTTAGAGATGAGAGTCAAGAAAAACAACCCTGAGTTGTATTTCGCGGGACTTAACAGGGTGAGGATTAAAACAGTTTTCGAGGAGACAGGAAAGGTCATAGACCTGGGCTTCTGCGCGGACGATGAAGAGTACCCCGAGGACGTGAGATTTTGTCTCGATCCAACGGTTGAGCATGCTGAAAAACAATGGATGGAAGAGAACGGCATTGATCCGAGCACAGCCAAGCAAATCTTAGACATGAGGAGGGCAGAGCGCACTGAAAAGCTAACTAATCTGCTGAAGGGGATGATGACAGAGACGCTCTTGCCACAGAAAGTTGAGATGCCGCCGGTATCTGTTGACGAGCCGTACCTGAAAGAGATCATTTCTGGGCACGCACGAACAACATATGCAAGCATATATGATAGCCTGATTGGCGATCTTAAGCGATTTTCGGGCTTAAATTTGGAACTCTCTCCGGAGCAGAGTACCCCTGATGTGTTAAATTCACAAGGCAATTTGCCCGATGGATACACGAATGCCGGGGAGGATAATTTCACCAAACTTAATGTTGGCCTTTTTGGTGCGTTGCAAGCTGTTAATACTTCATTAGAAGATAGAAATGTTAATTCGCCCATTTTAGACCTTATTCTTAACGACCATTATTCTGACGGCGTTACCGATGGCATGTTTTCTTCACCGGAGGAACTCGCAGAGGAGGGGGCGTCTTTCGCACTGGCGGACGCCCGGTATGTTGTGGAGGTTGCGACTGAAGATGATGTCACCTTGTTCCAGGTGAGAGAGTCCGGTGAAGATGATGTTATTTTTGAGAGCGAAGTAGTTAGCAATTTTGACATAGAGAGGATGCTGCTAGAGTCTAACCTTGAAACGAAGCTGACGAGCCCGCTCCAACTAGATGGCACTCCGCAGGAGATGGCGGCTGATGGTTTTGTTATGGCAAATATTAAGAATTTGTTTTATGAAGTGCTTTCCACATACGTAAAAACCAACATTAGTCCGGACTACCCCTTGGACCTTCTTGATAATATGCTGCGTCCATTGGATCGTGTGGGCTCTGCTTTATTAGTACAAGGGCGTAGAATATTGGAAGATTTGTTTCGAGGGCAGATGTTGAGATCGAAGCTCTTTAAGGCTAAAAACTTCCAAAACCTTAGATTTGTGAATGAGGATGTCTGTGTGCCTATTTTTGAGCACACTGCTTTGTTGCCGATTGATGCGGTGGAGGAGGCGATTTTAAAAGACTACCAATCACTCTTGAGTGCGGACTTGGGTAATTTTAAGATAGTCAATGCAGTTATGCTGACGTCCCTTGTCCATACTTTGGTTGAAATTTATGTTTATGAATTTTTACTTGCTTTTGTCTTCTTTGGAGACAAACTGGAAAATAATTTTTATGCCTCGGACGCGATCGTAGAAGTGATAGCACGTTTGACCATGACCGATCTGACAAGGGTATTTGATACACCTGAGAAGAGAAATGACCTCTATAATATAATATTAAACATTCCGTTTATTCAACAAAAAGAGTTTGATAATTCCCTTAAGTATGATGCTGAGAGTGACTCAAAGCCCCACAAGGCGCAGCAGATTATGAGGGCGTTGGTTGCTAAAGTTGTTACTAAGGGGAATGTGTTTACGGGGTTTAAAAAGATTTTTGAAGCAACGGACGAAGCGACAGATATGATGAGCCAGTTTCAAGCCGGCAGTGAGATTGATGACCTACAGGCGCTTGTGACCGCGTTCGTTGGACGCCAGACCGAGGGTAACGACAGCCTAGACGAGGATCCGACAATGTGGTATGGTGACATTCGGAACACAAAGACTCACGCAGCAACCGCCATCGATAAGCACTTTTCGGATGCGAAAAAAGATGGCACCTATAATGAAGAACTGCGTCTTTTTACGGGCGAGTATTTATTGCAACATGAATTCAGGGAGGTGTTTACGGCCAATCGCGAGGTGTTGACCGAGGCTAGAGCGGAGACACCACAGTTTATTCTTGAACCATATATTAAAATACCGACTTCGCTTGAGGTTCCGGATGAGATACGAACTCTGATTCCGGGATATCTTCCGACGCAGACTGATACGAGAGACGTAACGTTTTCACTGCTAGATTTCCAATTTATCTTGGACCCGGCAAGGGCGAATCCCTATGTTGAAGTTTACCCGCTATTCAGATATTTTACAGGCATAGACCTGGAATCTGATAAAAAGGACTGGAAGTTGGGGCTTCGTTTGACGATGGTAGATGATGATAAGACGGGCGGCATAATTGAAGAGTTCACGACGTCATTTGTGGATGATCCCACAAGTGAACACACCAAGAAGGCGGGCGAGCAGATGGCGGAAGACCTTTTTGTAACTAAAAAGGTGCTGACACAGAGAAGTGAGTTTTTACATAAGGATGACTGGACTGGTGTCGCCGAGACCGAAGAAGGATTTCCTGTGATAGACAAAGCGTTCATGACAGAGGTTTTTACTACGATTCCACTTTTGAAAGAAGAAGTAGCAGTCTCCCCTAAAGAGGTTATGCAGCAGTTTAAAGATTATTTTGCCTGGGAGCATTGGATGGGCGGTTGGGCAGCACCTGGTCCTGGTCCTGAAACAATTGTTACAATTGAGGGCACGACCACTCACGTTACACAAGGGACTAGAGGATCCACAGAGATGCCTGTTGAAGTTAGACCTTACTACGATACGACTTATCCGAAGGATCCGACCAAGGTAAATCCGGTGTGGGGGGAAAGGGAAGATTGGCAAGGAAGAGATACAACGGCAATTGGCGGGAGTATTGGGACACCACCGACACCATCACTACTCGACACTCGCCTTCAGTCGCTCCTAACGGAAGATGATTATAGATACAGAGTTAGGATAGGGCGCGTGTTCAGAAGTGCCTTAGTTAACTTGAGAAAGAAAATGTTCTCTTACGATAACCAGGGGTTTAACTTGCTGGTGAGATTTTTATTCTCCGGTAGTGACTTGATAACGGCATATAGGTTATTTTTCACATTCAACAACGATGATGAGCGATACTTTGAGTTTGGATCTCATCGCTCGGCGCTCGCGAAGACCAAGAAAGATATAACGGATAAGATGAATATACTTTTATACGGGGGCGTATTAAATACAATATCAGTCGAGGCAGAGCAGGCAGAGACAGACAATTTTAAGAACACAAACGCAGCCATAGCGGAGTTGGCAGCCAAGACGGTTCCGATGATTATGAAGGGGATTCTCGATAAATATGACCCAGGGTACATGGTCTTGAACCAACTGAAGAAGATGGATGAGGCGGAAGAAGATGACACTGTGTTGACATACAATGAGGATTTTCCTTATTTGTGCTTTATCACGACACCTTTTGGTATATTGTATGCGGCGGGCGAGAAACTCCTGGAGAAGGAACCACAACCTACTTGTGAAGATCAAGCGGAGGCCACGGACCAGAACGAGGAGGAATCTGTGCCAACGATGACGGAGCCGGTCGAGACACAGGAAGATATTGAAGGGGCAGGGTTGACCGGGCAAGCTCCTCCGTCTGGTGGCGATCGCTATTAGATGTATGAAATATAAAAAGTTTAATTTAAGGGATAAATCTATTTATAAAAAGGAGAAGAAGAAATGGCGGACTTGGGACCAGACCTACCAATTGATAGCATAGCGATCCCCATGACTAAAGATTGGAAGAGGCAAGTTCGACAAAATATTAAAAATGTGATTTTAACGACGCCGGGGGAACACATAGCGTTTAATCTGTTTGGTGTGGGGATTAAAAGATATCTTTTTGAGTTTCCGGATTCTTTTGGCGACCTAAAGAGCGCTATAAAAGAGCAATTGGCCCGTTGGATGCGTTTCGTTAAGATTACGGATATGGAAGTGATCGTTAATGGCGAGGAGCAGAGGGCTAATTTTATACTACGATATTATATTGGCCCACTGAATGAAGATGATGAGCTTCTAATAAGTATTGATGATTCTAATTTATATTTGTATTTAAACAAAATGGTGCAGAACCACAAAGAGGCGGCCCAGCAACACTTTATACCGGTCCCGCAGGACGAAGTTAACTATTATTAAGAGGTAAGAACAAGTGGATGTTAAATTAAAGAAAGACTCGATATCCTATACGCAAAGGGATTTTGCGAGTATTAAAGAGGGTCTTGTGGATTTTGCCAAGCGCTACTATCCCGAAACAATTAAAGATTTTAATGAAGCATCATTTAATTCTTTATTCTTAGATACGGTGGCATATGTAGGCGATGTCCTGTCTTTCTATCTAGACTACCAAGCCAACGAAGGCTTCTTATCTACGGCCACGGAGGCTAGAAATATTATAAAGCACGCTAGAGGTATGTCCTATCCCCTTAAAGGCAAGCCAATGTCTTTTGGACAGGTCGCTATCTTTCTTGAGATACCGGCGAATAGTTCTGGTGGGATAGATACGACGTTTTTGCCAATAGTGAAAAGGGGCACCACACTCAACGCAGGAAGTGCGGGCCAGTTTACTTTAAGTGAGGATATTGACTTTAGAAAAGACAATATAGCGGCAGTAGTCTCAAAAGTGAACGCTACCACCGGCCTTCCTACTTATTTTGTACTAAAGGGATACGGGCAGGTTGTGTCTGGGATACAGACGCAGCAGACCTTCGTGTTGGGCTCGCCGGTAAAATTCTTACAACTGGAGTTATCGGAAGGAAATTTGGTCTCAAGTATTGACGCTGTGGTGGATGAAGTAGGTAATGAGTATTTTCAAGTAGAGAATTTAGCACAAAATCTTGTTCACAAGCAAGTCTTAAACACTGGCTCGGACAAGAGCACGGTTACATATAAACTAAGGAGGGTTGCCGCCCCACGCCGTTTTGTGGTCGAATATACCAACAATAGATGTTTTCTGAGGTTTGGGGCGGGTTCGGAGATCAAAATAACGGATGACGTTGTAAATGAGCCGAGAAACGTTTTGTTGCAGCAGGACGGTAGAGATTATATTTCCTCTACCACTTTTGACCCAAGCAAATTAGTTGATACTGATAAGTTTGGGCTCGCGCCAGGAAATACTACTCTTTTTGTCAAATATAAAGTTAACACTTCTGAAACAACAAACGCTTACGTTGGACAGATTACTGAGGCGGGAACGATTAGGCTGGAGTTCCCAGATGACGTCACGAACAACGCAGGGGTTCAAAACACTATACTCCAGTCGGCAGAGGCGACTAATGAGGATAGAATCGTAGGGGACGTTGATGGAGAGTCTAAGGATGAGTTAAAGACGAGGATCATGGCACACTATAACTCTCAAAATAGGGCGATAACAAAAGAAGACTACATTTCTGCTGTTTACAAGATGGATCCTCGTTTCGGCGCTGTGAAGCGGTGCAATGTTGTGAAGGATTTTGATAGCGATAGAAGAAATATAAATCTCTATATTATTTCCATGGATTCGGGTGGGTTTTTGTCTGCGCCTACCACCACGTTGAAGCAAAATTTAAAAAATTGGCTATTGGGATATAAGCCGCTAAACGACGCGGTTGATATCCTGGACGGAACTATAGTAAATTATGGCCTAAACTACAGCATTATAGTTGATGACAACTATGATAATTTGGAAGTTATTGCACGCGCAAATAGAGTATTGGCGCGTAAGTTCGACGCAGTAACTAACTTCGGCCAGAGCCTGTTTCTCACAGATATATTTAGGGATTTAGTAGTTAAGGTTGATGGGCTTTTGGACGTGGTTGAGATTGAAGTTGTAAATAAGGTTGGTGGACTATATTCCCCCTCCTACTTCAACATTGAGGACCACTTATCTTATGACGCGAGATATTTAAATGTTCCTGAGAATGTTATTTTGGAGCTTAAATATCCGGAGCAGGACATCAAAGGGGCGATTATATAATGACTGTTAAGAGATATGTAGCGGACATAGATACGACTATATCTAACGTATATAAGCCTGGAAACATCGCCAAAGCAACGGGCTCCAATATGGGAGCAGCCGACGTGGCAGAGGTATTTTCAATCTTTGGTTCTATTCCATCCTCCTCGGCAGGAGATGCATCAATTGAAAAGAGTCGGGCGTTGTTTAGATTTCCGGTGCTTGGTGATATGGCTTCTGATCGCTCTTCAAGTGTTATACCGGGATCGGGGTCTGTCAGCTTTTTTCTGAAGCTTTTCAATGCGGAACATGCGTCTTCTGTGCCAAGATCGGCGTCATTTGAAGTGGCAGCGGTCACAAGAGATTGGACTGAGGGCGGCGGCTTAGATATGGACACATATAAAGATGTCGATTATTGCAATTGGGTGGCGGCATCGAGTTCATCTGCTGGCGAAGTTGACTGGACGACAGCAGGCGGCGATTTTATCGACCCAGATGCGGCGCCAGGAGGGGGGCCGGATCTTTCCTCATCTTTTTCAACGTCTCTTGAGCTAGGCACGGAAGATATTGAGGTAGATATTACAACTCTCGTTGAGCAGTGGTTAAGCTCTTCCACTAACGACCAGACTCATTTTGATATGGGCTTTAAGAGCAATTATGGGATTATAGTTAGGCTTTCGGGGGCTTACGAGGATGGTACTAATCGACGTACCTACTACACTAAGAAATTTTTCACACGAAGGTCGCAGTATTTCAATAAGCGCCCCCTTATCGAGGCGCGCTGGGATAATTCGGTTGCCGACGATAGCTCAAAGTTCTACCTAAGCAGTTCTTTAGCCTCCACTGCCGATAACCTGATGACAGTAAATCTGTATAACTTTATGGATGGGGCTCTTACAAACATACCGTTGATAACGCAAGGCAACGAGTATCATATTTTTGTTTCCATCTTGTCGGGCACAGAAGACAACTCAGGACCAGCCAATAGGGCGTTGACGGCGAGTGCAGTAAAAGGCCTTCCCAAAGTAAATGGGGGCAGTGTCGGGGCAAACGACGACCTCCAGGTAACGGGGGGTCTTACCGTGGATACTGGAATATATTCGGCATCATTTGCTTACACCTCTTCCGACGTTACAACCATATTCCCTGTTTGGCACACTGGAACTTATGGTTTTAGCGCGTATGAAGAACTGTATACGGGCTCGGCAATAAACGTAAAGACTCGATCAAATCTTTCAAATTATAGCATTCCATCTTATAGATTTAGTGCGACGAATCTAAGGGGCTCGTACAACAGGACAGAAAGTGCCAATATTCGTATCTTTACTCAAGACCGCAACCGACAGATAAATTTTTATACGGTTATTAACAGCGACCCAGAGGGACAGGTTATTGAGGAATTGTATTATAAAGTAAGCCGCGCTAGAGGACAGGTTGAAATTATACCCTACGGGACGGGATCAGTGAAGTTTACGAAATTATCATATGACTCAAATGGTAGTTATTTCGACTTGGACATGTCATTGTTCGAGGCCGGTTATTTATACGAAATTAAGTTACTTTATAAACAAGCAGGTATTTATAAAGAAGCTAGTGAAACGTTTAAATTTCGTGTAGAGGAATAGAACATAAACCATGTCCCTTAAAGATTTATTTGCAAATAATAAGAAGAGAAGTGAAGCAAATGCTAAGCTCAAGTCGCTAAAAGACTTAAATGAGCAACGAGGCAGAGCAGAACTTCTATCAGAATTAAGGAAGAAGGATAGGGCGTATACCCCCAATGTTGACTTCTCTAGACCGGGCAATTTTGCTAGGTATGGTTCGGCTAAAGATTATTATACTTACTCTCTTAAAAGGATATATGAAGATTATCCATACGACGGCTCACTACAGGAGAAATTAGAGTGGGATAATAATTCTACGTACTTAGACACGTACATTTTTGACAACCTATACCCCAGAACGAATGGCTATGTGTTATTTTCGCCGGGTGGTTGGGGTGATCAAGGAAGCACTTCAGATGTAACCTACAAGGTTGGTCTTCCTTCCACCCTTGAATATATCTTAGTTAAAGGTGGCCCGACAAGCGATGGTGGCCATAAGGTTACGAGCGTTAAATCAAAAGCTAATATATATGATACGGCAAAAGGTCGAGGGTCAAATTTAAAATTTGATTTAGAGGCCTCTGGTTCGACAGTCGAATTCTGGTTAAAAGTTGACGACTTTGTGAACGCTAGGACAGCAACCAGCGGCAATATAATCTTTGACCTCTGGAATGGGGCGGCGTCAAATACGCAGGATTATGGACGATTCACAGTGATGCTTAATAACCATGTAACTGGTACCATGAGTGGATCTGCATTTGCAATAACGTGCGTATCCGGTACAAGCACGGCAAAGAAAGGATTTGTTATCCCCGACACCCCTGCCATTTTCTCGACAGTGTTGTCTGAGTCGATACCAGACTCAAAATGGCACCACTATGCTTTTGTTTTGCAAAACACGGGCACCGCAGGCGGGATGGGAGGCGGTGATATTAAGGCCACGATGTATCGTGACGGGGCGTTTGTTTCATCTGTCACGAGGGCCTCTAATGGAATTGGCGAAATAAAAGGGCTGGCAAACGGGCTGCATGCCACGGTAGGCGCTGGTATAGCATGGCCCGAGTATGCCGCAGCACCGGGCACGATTTCTAGCGTGAATGGGCGAGGGTGCGCAAAGTTATCCGGCTCTCTTGATGAATTTAGGTATTGGAAGACCGCTAGAACAGAGAAAGAGATTAAGAACAACTGGTTTGTGCCGGTTGTGGGCGGCGTAAATAATGAAGTTTTAGATAGAGACTATGATAGCGATAATGTTAATTTAGGTGTATATTATAAGTTTAACGAAGGAATTACCCTTACGGCGTCAGTGGACCAGACGATTTTGGATTATTCTGGGAGAATATGCAATGGAACTTGGACTGGCACTTATTCAAATGCGAACAGAAGTACTGATTCTGCCATGGTCTCGTCGGGCAAGACACCCAGAGAGTTTAAAGATCCTATTATCAGGGCTTTCCACCCTGATGTGAACAGCATTCAGACACAACTTGAGATGTCTGGGACTATTCATGACACATATAATAGCTCCATGCTCTTTAACAGGTTCCCAACTTGGATACGAGAAGGGGATGATGGATCAAATGTCCTTAAAAATATGACACAAATCATATCAAGTTACCTAGATACGCTTCATTTGCAAATTGAGGAACTGCCTGGGCTGGGGATGTCTACGTATACGAGCGGATCACAGAAGCCTTCCGAATTCCCTTACTATAGCGTTATATCAAAAGGGCTCTTGCTACCTTCTGTTTTTATTGATGAGACGATAGCCAATAAGGTCTTGAACAAGACCGAGGATATGAAATTTGAGAGGGACATCAATGATATCAAGAGGCTTATTTATACAAACATTCAAAATAATCTTGAGTCTGTTTTAAAGTCCAAGGGGACGCGAGCAGCATTTAGGAATTTGATGAGATGCTACGGCGTTGATAGTAGCTTAATTAATGTTAATATTTACGCCAACAACGCTGTTCAAGCCGTTGAGGACACAGGGGAGTACGTTTCAGAGAAGAAGAACTTTGTTGATTTTACTTCTGATGTGGATGATGGATCAAAGCACGCAGTGGTTTTACAGGCGATCGACGCGGCCTCGGCGTCAATAGGTTGGGACAATGCTAAGGGATATTTGTCTGGCTCTACCGGTAATCAGGCGGCACAGGGTGGCTATTCTCTCACGTATGAGACGCAAGCAGCGTTTCCAAAGTTCTTCATACCGGCGGAAGGGTTTGGACCTGTAAGCAGACAGAACCAGATGGTTGCATTAACAAGCTCTATTTTTGGCATGCACGGACTCAATACCGCCGACGCGCAGGATGGAAATGTAACGTGGGGGGCTGCCGGCGCTGACGCATCTAACTTTTTGGTTGTGGTCGCAAGAGAGGGAGAAGAATCGAGAAGAGCTAAATTTATCTTAACTGGCTCTCGTGGCATCTCTACGATTGCGGACTTGGGACTTAAGTCAGGATATTTTGATGATGTCTTTGATAATTCTGTGTGGAATTTCGCTGTTCGCGTTAGGCCAACTAACGACCAGGCAGGGGTTTTATCCGGAACATTCGAGCCAAACTATTATGTTAATTTCTATGGAGTAAGGACAAAGTATGGCGAGATCATAGACGAATTTGAAGTCAGCGAGTCGGTGTCACAAGCAAATGCGAGAGCACTCTTTAGTGACGATAGGGTTATGTTTGTCGGCGCGCATAGAACCAACTTTACAGGGGCGGCTCTCGTTGCTGCTGAGTGTAAGGTGTCCTCTGTTAGGGCATGGGCGAACTACAGGTCCAACGCTGATCTGAGAAGGTCGGCTACGGACAGAAGGAATTATGGAATAACTGCGCCTGAGCAATCAGCGTATCTGTTTCAGACCGACAATGGGTCAGACATAGAGAAGATACCAGCATTTATACCCAACATGAAGACGTTATTGCTTAATTGGGACTTTGAGGGTATAACCGGCTCAAGTGATGCTGGGCAGTTTGTGGTTTACGACTTCTCTTCCGGCTCGTCAGATATGAAAAATACTTTTCACATTGCCGGTCAACCCATTAGCGGATCGCTGGCGTACCAACATCCTGGCCTCGGCTATGGGTTTCCCGTCTCAAGCAATAACATGGTTGCAACTGAGTATCTATCTTCGTTTAGAAGAGATCCGTTAGAGACGTTCTCCACGGAGGACGCGGTTAGAATCTTAGGTGATGATGACAGGGCCTTTAATACAGACTATAGCCCTGTTGATTTTGTTTTGTCTATTGAGAAAAGTCCGTATGAGATTATAAGTCGTGAGATGTTAAATATATTTGGTAACGTATCGCAGATTGGTAATCTGTACGGTAGGTATGTTGATAAGTTTAGGCACAAGTATAAATCCCTTGAATACCTTAGAGGATTGTTTTTTCAAAATGTTAAAAATGTGCCGGATGTGGAAGAGTTTTTAGATTATTACATATGGATCGATGAGACGCTAAACTTTGTGTTAAGACAGTTAGTTCCAATTGCCGCTGATCATATTGATGGTCATGATGTTATAGAGTCTCACGTACTTGAGAGAAACAAGTATCATCATCCATATCCTACGATAGACTTACAACCGAAAGATGTTGAAACAGTTGCGCTGGGAATTAATGAGCTTCTTTACCCGTGGAAATTTGGCCACGCCCCGCTCAGTCCGAACCAAAACACAAATCAGAACGAGAGTTGCCTTTGGTGGAAAGATCGGGCTGAAAGAGGGCTTGATGGAGCATTAAGCTCGTCTAGCCCACTGGGCATAAATGACAACAGAGAAGATATCCGCAGGATTGCCATAACCGAAGTATCGGGCAATACTTATGCGTTTAGACATCTTGCACGCCCGTATAAAATCTCAGGACAACCAAGCGGACAGGACAAGAACCTTGGTGATTCCATCCCCCTCCCCAACAAGAAATATAGATTTCTTGATGCTTTCTATGCTTCCCACCCCATGTTTAGTGCAACTCGTGACTATTTTGTCATGGTAGCGGCACTTGGGTCCGTCGATGGACTTACGTTTGCTGATAACATCAAAGATTGCGATGATGCCGAAATTCCCCCTGAGCTAAAAAAGACGAAAATTGCCTTCTCCTTACAGTCTGATTATCAATCCGCCCCCTCGGTCAATGTCGACCCCTTCCCAGTAGACGGAATGAATCATGCCCCTTTCAATCTTTATAGTTCTTCTTATTCCGAGGGGGGATATTTTTCGCAGGTGCGGGGGGCTGATGTTTTAAATTATAATGCTGAAATAAACGATTGGCTTAAAGATTTATACGGGGATTTCCAACAGAATCCAATGCAAGGGCCCTTCACTGAACAAAATGTTGGTGGTTTAAAATATAGGCACGTTTACGCAAACTCTGGCAGACCAATACTTTCTAAGCTTGTTAAAAGTGACGGGGGGAATGCGGACAATCGAGTCGAGGGGTGTGAGCTAAGAATTGACGGTACGAGTAGGATGGCGGTATTACCCGGTAGAAGCCCCATCCCTGGCCTCGGCGTTACAAACATTTTCACCAACACAGGCGAAGGCCGTTATTATCGCGATGAACTCGCTAAAAGGCCTGTTAACATCCGCAACATTGAGACGCCAATATTTACTTCCTCTGCGGGCACTCCCTCGTCGGGCACCGTGCTGGGTAATTATCAACATCGATATGAGGTTTTTTCAACCACCGGTCGCGATGTTCAAAAGCCTTGGTTTAGAAAGAACTTCGATAAGGTTGCAAGTACAACGCCAATGGCTGCTCCGGGTAAATTTTCAAAATTGGGCTCTCTCGGTCAAATAACAATTTTGTTGGATGATCCGACCAAATATGATGCTGGCTCTGTCGACATCACTACTGCTGATGGCAAACTTATAGAATATAAATTTGATGAAAGCGGGACAGACGGCGCAACGGGCACTTGTGGTTCGACTGCGGGCGATGGGACATGTGAAATCGTTGTTGTTCAGCTTAACGGGCTCTCCACAGCGGCGGATTTTGCGATTCAATTGAAATTGGCAATAGAGAGTTTTAATGGGCATCACGGCAGGGTTGTTGTTTCTAGGAACGGCGCTGTGTTATCTTTAGTACAGAGAACTGGTAATGGAGGGTCTATAACTACCAACCTTGCTGCTAACCGAATAACCATTATTGATGATCCTTCAAATGCAGGCCCCGATACTTTTTTGCTTGCTGATAGAACACATCTAACAGGCACAACAAAAAACCAAACTGTTTTTGGGGAGAGGTTCTCCGCTCCTGGTGGATACGAAGTTATGTCAAGAGGCTTCCTTGATCCCGAGACTGAAACGTATTCTGTTTATAATGCACTGCCTTGGCGAAACAGGACCGTAAGAGAACAGTTAGATGACAAGTACAGGATGTTTAACGCTCAGTTTGGATTCCAGGGGCGCCAATATCTAACGGGCAATATAGGTGCCCCCATTGCCGGCATCAGCCCACTTGGTGGGCATTGGACAAGTTCGGCTGATTTGGATAGCATTTTAGAGCAGAAGATATCTGCCTCTTTTCATAAAACAAATAGAAATCCTTCATATCGTGTTGAATATGTGGCTGATAATGCTATGTATGCTGCGACTGTTACGGCCTCGACGTTTGATAACTTCTTTGTCCAGCATCAAATTCCGCAGTCGGATAGGCAGTATGCTTGGATTACGGCGTCTTTGGCAAATCACAAGTTTGGGGTGTCGGCACCGCTTGGGTTTGCTCCCAAGAGCGGTTACAATGAGTTTGTTCATGCGGGACCAACGGCGTCGATAGAGTTTTTGAGTGCTAGTGAGTTTGTTTCATATCACAACAATGCCGCTGCTGGTCAAATTTACGGCAAAGACAAGTTAGATCCTACGGCTCTTTCGCCTGTTTTTGTTGACTTTGTGGGACTTAACTACATTATTAATGAGCCGATATCCTCTTCTTTTAACACCTTGGGCTTGCCCACGGACGCCAAGTTCACGGCAGGCAAAACTGGTGGCCCCTATAATTATTTCAACGATAGTTTTATTAAGACGACAAGGGGTATTAGAACCGGTATGGCGCCTGTTAACTCATTAATACTTCATCGTCAGGGCCCTTATGGCTGGCCTTCTTGGAAGCAGATTAGAGGAGCTGACCATACTATTATGCGTCATCATCGATTGCATAACACAATGTCTGTCAATTATGCAAGAGCGGCTGGAGGACTAACAGACACGTCCCTGCTTTACAACGCAGAGGAGCCCGCTATAAGCACTAAGTACAAAGAAGTAAGTTTTGCGACCAGGACAAAAGATAACTCGCACTATATACATAACAGATATAAAACATTGGTGCCATTTTCGTCAGTAAATTCTTATTTCGATGACAATAATTTCAACAACTGGACGTCGGTTGCGGACTTTCCGCGTCTCGGTAAGACAGGCAGCTTACAGGCAGTTATTGATTTATATGAGGACCTCAAGGATACTAATCCTGGTGTACGTCAATATAATTTGCAGGAAGTAAATTATTCTGAAACTGTCTTTCCTCGTGGTGTTTATACATTTCTCGGAAGGACTAGAGGGCGAGAAAATAATATTATTAACTACTGGAGGGAGAAAGAATCGGAAAGGAGGCTGGCTTCGTCCACCAATTCACAAGGAAAGGTCGTTGAGAAGAAGAGTATTTGGCCGCTAGACGCAAGGGAGAATTTTGTAAGTGGAGATGCGCTCACGCGAGAAACAGGAAGCATTCCGACCGGAGGGTATGGAGAGCTACAAAACCCCGGCGTCATTTATCATATGGGTTCTGACGGCAGCCCAGCGGCAAGCAATCTCCTTATGCCGACAGCGTCGGCTCTCTATAACAGGCCAACTCCGGAAACGCTTAATGGTGGAATGATTGTTTATGGGGGGGATACTCTTTGGGAAGCGGGCAGACAGGCGAACAAGCCATCGGGAGGCCCTTTCTATGAAAGCTATGATGATTACGCTGAAGACCTAAGAGCAGTTGGTAAGGACTATGCCATTGTTCCTGAATTTAGAGTTTCTGAGTATATGGATACTTACATCACAGAGAAGGCTGGCAATTTTCTTGCCGACATCACAGGCACGGACGCAATTAAATTATCGCTGACAGGCGCTTATATAGAAAACTCTTCGACTGACGGATTTTATAGAAGATACGCAACGTCTGACTTTTTAAAGTTCTTTCAGAAGGTGGACGAGATGGTGGCGCCTATTGCGGATAAAAATCAAATCACATTAAAGTGTAATGCGTTGATGAAATTTCTTCCGTATAATGGTTTTTATCCTGCGCAAAGAACAGTTCAGCTTGCTAGTCTATTCAGCCAATCATATGGGGCGTTTATTGAGCTGAAAGGGGATGACGCCAACTTGAGGACCGCCTTGACACCTCTTTTTGCTCCTGGCATTTTGTTTAATACGATCAAGTCAGGTATTGCTGTTGATTATCCGATACGAACAAGTGGATACATGACAAAAGATGAGGTAACGGGGGGCGTAGGCAACCAGAATGGTAGGGGGGACGCAGGCATTCCTCGTTTGTCTGGGTCTGGCGTCTTTAATGATCGGCTACCATTTGAGACATTACTTGAGCCAGAAAATTATATGTCGGCTCAGAAGCTTTACGACGTGGAACCTGGGCTTTCTGCTTCTTTGTCAAGTTCTGCTCAACTAAAAGGAGCGAGCGATATGAGATATCGGTTGGCCATGAATAATTTCTTGGCTGAAACTGTGGGCTTCTTCTTAAAAGATGGGGAGATAACCTCAATTGCTTCAAAGGCCGATGATCAGGGAGGAGGACGTCTCAACCCCCTCTTTAATGTCAAACCGGTGAGTGCCGCTGATTCCACTCCTAAAAATTATGTGATGAGGATTAATATATCCCACTCAGAAATTAGAACAGTGAAGTATTTGATTCAGGCGGCATGGGATGGGCCAACCACATTTACGCAAGAAAAATCATTTGTGTTCAACCCGCCCACAATTGAAATGTATTCACGTCAGACAGGCTCCTTATCAAACTATACGGAAGGCCTAACCGCTACCCAGTATTATTATGGTTCTTCGTTTGGGCCTCCATGCAATACCAACGCCTACGCGTCCAATTATGCAAAGCATACGCTATACACAGCGTCGTGGGCACCATTCACCCCTCCTTATTATAACGGGCTTGCCTGGATTGATCTTTTGTTTGAGCCCGGTCACGTCGGATTATGGACTATAGAGGACATACTTGGAGTAACCTCAATTGTACGACAGGGGAGGTATGTTGACGACCCTCAGGGGGTTATGTTTAATGGGGAGGTCCCGCACACACCAGGCTCCGTCGATGATCATCCAAGCTTAAACAGCGCCGCTTACATGCATGCTATGCAGCTCACGGCATCATTGAATTTATTTAAGTCAGTAAAAGTTCCCAAAGTTACTTATGATGCAACTGGGACCCCTCTAGAGATCGCGGAGGAGAGTCCGGCGCGTAAGTGGGTAATACAGCCTAAGTTTGAAACACCCGTGCTGGATTTTTCAGGCAGCAATGTTACTCTTCCTGTTAGCGGGTCAGGGTCCATCGCAAAAGGCATGTGGCACCAGTATGGCTCTATCCCCGGCGCAGGGAAGGGCCTTTTTCTACAAATTCAAGATCCCGTTGCAGAGACCCTTCTAACAACATATGATTATGATTTGACTGGTTCTCTTGCCGATCTTGTAGGGTTCCCTAAGGAACAAGTTAACATTGGTCGTGTAGGTGAATCAAAAATTGTTCGCGAAGCTATTGTTGCTATACCGTATAGGCGCCTTGATCTCCCACCTGGGGAGATGAGCTTTTATACGTTCGATAAGAATACTATCATTCAGGCAGCCCTCGCAGTGACAGAAGACAGCGTTCCTAAGAACTCTGTCCAAGATATGATCCAGAAGATGAGAAGGTATGTTATTCCTCCTCGATTTGACTTTTTGACAAACTTTGGCAGTGTTGATCCTATAGCCATGTACATTTTTGAATTTGAACATACTTTTGATCAAAAAGACTTGTCAGATATGTGGCAAAACTTACCACCTGATAGTCTATTGTCAGTTAAGGAGCCAAGGGAGACTGTAGCAACTATTTCGCACCCATTGCTAGCGCAAGAGTTGTTAAGTGTCGACATGGCTAACGAAACGCAATGGCTTGTGTTTAAGGTCAAGCAAAAGGCGAGTAAAAATTATTTTGAAAAGACTGCCGACGCTGGGGACGATAAAAGATTTAAGTTTAAGTTCGATGGAAGTTCAAAAGCGAGTGGAGAGATACCGGATTACAGTTACAACTGGCCGTATGATTTCTTCTCGATGGTTGAATTAGCGAAGATTGGAGTAGATGTGTCATATAAAGCGGACTTGGTGGAAGTTATGTGGACGCCGGCGCCTACGGGACAAGGAGTGCTACACGCACAACTTCCGGACCCGCAGGACCCGCCGCGCTGGACATGGCGGACGCAGGGGGGTTCGCTGGCACCGGTAGATGTTACCAATGAGGTCGACCTGCATGGTCTTCCGGGGCGATACGGTGGGTGGGGTGGAAGCTTTAATGTTGGTGCTTGGAAAGATAAAGGGCCTTGGGACGATGAGCGTTAAAATAGTACAGGATTTCTAATTATAATATGGCAGAATTTTTTAACAGAAAAGAAGAGGTTATATACTTTGAGTTCACACCGCATGGGCGAAGGGCCGTCGCGGCTGGTGACTTTAGGCCAGTTTTTTATTCCTTTCACGATGCAGATGTGATATACGATGGGGATTATTGTAGCATGACAGAGCCACAGAATGCCATAAAGGATAGGATAAAAGAAGCGCCGAGGTTAAAGTTTATTATACCCAAGGAGTCAGAAACCAGTCAGGGTAAAGATGTTTTAAGCGGTAAGGCACCCAACATACACCTTGGTGACATTGGCACATGCGCCCTTAATGACGATCATCCAAGCTTTGAGATTGTCTTTTTAAGCAACAGGGTCAGGGCAGGGTCGTATTCGGGCTCGTATGTGGAGGCGACGGGCTCTACGGTGGTTATCCCACAGCTTGGAGTTGATTATGTTGTGACCGATATGAATAATCCTTACGGTGGGCCCCCTGAGACGACATATGAGAATGTCGCTCTGTATGTAAAGGAGCGTAATTCTAAGACCTCTAAATTAAATTTTGAAATAGAGGTTTATGAGAAAGAAGAAAATGGAAAGTTTATAAGAATCGATCCCGAAGATCAGTTTACAATCAGGCTTGATAAAGACATTGAGGAGTATCAACATCTTGCCGACCAGATTAATTTTGGAAGAGGTGATGGTGATAATCGATTGCACTGGATTAAAGCCCTAAAGCAAACGCAAGCAGAGGTCGACCAAGATAGAGGCGACATATACGAGATTGATGATCCAGGGGAGGTGTGTGACTAATGAATCTTGATTTACCCACACCGGCAATTAAGGAAATTATTTTTTTCGATGCGCAAGACATCTTTAAGCCCGAGTCTTTGGGATTTCGGGCGTCGCCGATACCAGGAATGATGCAGCCCGCCCCAGAGGTAAATATAGGGGAGTTTGACTTCTTTAATAAGCAGATGGAGATTTTTTGGTCTCTTGAAGAGCTGACAAAAAAGGTATCTTTCTTATCTGACGAACTACAAGGTCTTAAGTTCATAAAGCTGGTTTTAGAGGAAAATACCACAAAGACAGTTATTAGTGATCTTCAAGGTGCTGTTACTACCGACCTCTCTGCTACGCACACTATACGTCTTTTTTCACTAAAAGAAATTTACAACGGGGCGCTTAAAAGTGGTAGCATAAGAAGGCCTCTTCCGCACCCTAACAAGATAGTTTCTCATGAAATTGCCATTTATTTAGAAATTGATTACGAGATCTTGAAGACGGTTCTAGATGTATCCGTCTTACAGGAGGGCGGCGTAGGTTTTGAAAATGCTAACTTCTGGTATGCACAGAGTAATACAAAGGTTATAATAGAAGGGGGAAAAATAAAGGACGAGTTTGACCCCTCACTGGCCAATGCTTTTATTATTGATACGTCTACTCTTGAGTTTGAAAAAAATCAAGGCGAAAAGGCCATTATTGATGTTATCGCCTCCCTTAACGCCGAAAAAATAAAAAAGAACAATACCCAGATAGGACTTGATTACATATCGGCACCACAGATCGTAAAGGGGCACGAGAATTATTTCTCTATTATTAATTTTATTGATCGGGAGAAGCTTGTACTTGACAAGTCACGGTTTAGAGACATTTATAAGAATTTTAGTGACGTTGAGAGATCAGAAGTGAATCGCTTCTACTCCAAGATAGAAAGAATCACTCTGGAGCTAACCGGTAAAGATAAATCTTTTAAATTTCTTCTTCCGAAGTCGGTTGGAGTACCGCTATTTGCACCCGAGGACTCTGGCTATATATCGGCCGCGCACAGAATAAAAGAAAAGGATTTGATTCGTTTCGATATACCGTGTGATAGGCTAGCATCGGAGTATGACCTTAGATATTATTTTGAAATTAAAGATGGAATTAGAGAACTATTAAAGGGGTATGGCAACTCAATCAGGTCTGATATAGGGAAGCTTCGCGGTTTACTCGGAGAGTACACAGTGCGGCCGTCCCAAAAAGCCTATATACACAGGCACCAAGATATTTTACCACTAAGTGAGGAGTGGATTGAGAGCCACAAGCCGGGGCCTGAGCCTGAGCCAGTGACGGCACTTAAAGACTTGGGACTGGACACGCAGGTTTTGCTTAAAATGATTAAGATTTTATTTCCTGAATCTGGTACCGACAAAGTGGCTGCTTTTATTAATGAGGTTACAACTACGGGCATATCGATTAAACAAAAGCATGTTCAAATGCTGCTTGGTGTTTATGAAAAGGTTGAGCGCTTCTACACGCTCAACAACATTCGCATTGAACCACAGTATAGCGATGCATCAAAGCCCTCTGCGACGACGCAGGGAGGAGCCAGCGATATTCTGTCCGTTGAGTATGTGGTAAAGAATTCGATTACATTTAATACAAATCCGAAAGGGTATTCATTTCTTCGTCCTTCAAGGAAGTTTTTACAGCTTAGCAAGAAAGAGCTTTTTGATATGATTATGGAGGATAACAAAAAGTATTTATCGCCGGCTGTTCACACTCAGATCTCTAACATGCCACTGCATTTATTAGGTTATGTACCCGCGTCCGGCCCCTACGCGACAGACGATGGCGAGGTCCTATCTCCGCTTGCGGCGAACGGGCAGACCAAGATGAACATACGCGAGAATCTCTACTCTTACGTTACTCCTGCGGATTACATAGATTCACTGGGCCGTAGGGTGAAAAACTCTTTCGTTTCGGAAGAAGACTTTTTTGATTTTGAAAAAAATCTTAAAAGAGTGGTGCAAGTTGTAGCAGACAGCGACGAGATGCGCACTTTTTTGCAGTCTCTAGAGGGGATTTCTATTCCGAGGGAGACGTTCTCGAATCGAAACATAGACAAGATCTCTAATGCGGGTAAAAAGATAACTGAAGATTTGACTGAGGTTGAATCTACTGGAAGAATTACTGCGCTTGGAAGCGCCAAGCCGCAACATGATGCGTATACCAGACTTATAGCGGCCACCTTGTTGGAGAAATATCTACCAAACCCAATAGACACGCAAAAGCATACAGAATTTATGTTCTTTCTTTTGCGACAACTAGAGGGATTCGGTTATGGGTCTGCCGCTAAAAAAGAATTCTGGCAAGCGAATCTTCCTAACCAACTGTTGCTATTCGCAGAGACTTCAATGTGGACTAATAAGGGGATTAACAAGAGCTTGTTTAGGTTCTCCGGGGCGAACGACCCCAGACTCTTACTACAAGATATGGATTTAAATGGGCTGGAAGATCGTAGAAATTATCCCTTTTTCTTTAATAATTTGTTTAATTTGTGTAGAATTGAGAAATTAACACACTTCCACCACGGACTTGTGTCATCACCCAGATGGAAGATACTTGAAGCAAACGATTTCGATGCCGCAGAGCCGTTGTTGTGTCGTCTTGTTAGGCCAATGTCAATACCACAAAGTTTAAGAATACCTATTTATAATGAAATGTTTTTATTGAAGGGAGGATACTGAAATGTCAGGGTTTGACAATGAGTTTGGCGGCGGCACTTTTAAGATTATAGACGCAATACCCCCGGCAACGCCCACGACAGGCGGGGGTATTGCCGATACCCCCGCCCAGACAGAGCTTTTCGATGCGTTAGGGATGGATGAACTCGTCCAGGCAGCTAGCGATCCCTTCCAAAAACAAATTTACTACCCGGATGGAGTTAATTATTATTACTCTTTCGGTGATTACTTTGTTTTTGCGAATAAAAATCCCCTACCAGAAAGCCTTAATGGTGTGGTTGGGTTCTCTAGAGACGCATTGTTCACAGAGACGGGAAATACCGCCATTGTCAGCGCAGAGACTCTTGTGAGCCCTCAAAACAATGTTCGCGATCCGGTCAGAAAGGTTACGCGAAACATTTGGACCTCTACCGATGACTTTAAGAATGTTGAGTTATTTGGATCGCCGACTGCTTTTTATGACGACGATTTGACGTTTGCCAAGAACGTGGGTAATGCGGACTTCAATAAAGAGAAGATGCCCGTGGTTGTTTTCTTCCCGGCAGAGCAGTCCGGACAAGACGATGTATATACTACTAGTGGTCGTGGCGAGCCTATACGCAAGAACAAGCTTCTTCTTGCATTCCCGCAAAGACCCGACAGGGACGAGGGTTTCGAGAGGGCCGAGGGGCTTGCGTTTCTAGCTGCTATGTTTAAACCGGACACTAGAACAGATCTTGGTTATGAAGTTGTAGTGGGGTCCACTGCCATACAACCGACCGAACCCAAAGCAGAGGCAGAGGCATATTTTAAGGAGAATGGATGGGCTCCGGAGGGTTGGTCGTGCACTGTTACCGGTGATTTTTCGCAAATAACGAATCCAGAGGAGGCAGGCTATCATATGGCTGAGGTGGGATGGTCTGACAGCGATCCCATCGCAACGATGGGTTGGGAGTGTTATTTTGATGATACTATCAACAAGCCTGTCTGCGCTCCTATCCCGTCCACAATGGGCAGCGTGGTTTGCGTTAAGCAGAGCCCTGACCTGGTCATCACAGACATGAAGTATGTGATTGATATACCGAAGATTGGCTCTTTTGATGTTAAGCCTGCTGAATTTAATATGCCACGTAGTGACCTTATTGGGTATAACTTTGAGTTTGCCGACCACACTTTCGAGATGGGCCTTCCGTTTCCTATAGTGAATGCTGATCTGTCTAACTTGTCCGCCAATTCCTTGTTGGGGGATTATGATATTATCTTTAATGATACAGATAAAGATCTTAAATATGAGAACTTTGTTAAGACTCACTATTTGTACGAGGGGGTTTGCGCCTATACGCTGGCGTCGGCAGAGTTAAATGAAGCCAAGGGGGTGAAAAATCCTATCTACCAGGACCTTATTGGAAAGGATAACGTTGATAACGTTTCAGACGTGCTAGTAAACCAGCCCAGGCTAAAGAAATATCTAGACGCTTACGTTGACAATTTTCAGAGGGGCATTACTTATCACAAAAATAAAAACGTATTAATTCGAGACAAGGAGGTGGCGGTCGAGGTTAGGAAGATTGCGCCTATAGTGCCGGCAGCGATCAGGCTGAGCTTTGAAAACAGACAGGAGCCCGATTTTTCTAAAATACTTAAGGCGACAGGATATGATGTAGTTCTTATGAGCAAGGTCGCAGAAAACTTCACGGAGAAGGAAGCCGCCCAGCCGACAGCATATGATAATGACCCAACTAATTTGTCTTTGACATCCATGATCAAGGATGTCGTAATGACTAGCGATGAAGAGACCATAGAGGAGGCAACTGGTGGCGCAGCCAGCGTACCGGAACCCATTCCTGTGAATTTTCTTGACATTAAGTCGGAGGATTCCGATGCTTATGATCTTATTAAGTTTTTTCATAACTTATCGGGGGATCCGCGTGATGACTTTCGAGACATCCTGAACAAGTCAATAGAGACACAAGTGCTGGTCGAGAACGAGGAGACAGACTTTAAGATTTATGATTCCTTCATGCTTAAGAAATATTCTGCTCAACTATGTAAAGCTGCGCTTATGCAAAAAGCGACGGAGAGGACACGAAGCGTGTTTGACATTTACTCCGGTAAGAAATGCGCTCATGAGATTTTGTTTTTTAGGATAGAGAAAAGAAAGACGGGCTCACCATCCCCAGTGCCCCTACAGAACTTTTTTGTTTTTAATGACGGGCAAGATATCATAGATTATTTGGACACACAAGTGGAGTACGGGGTTGGCTATACATATAGAATTTTTGCCTACACTTTGGTTTTTGGCACCAAGTACCAGCCGTTCTTAGATGACCCCGATTGGGACTCCAAGTCTATGGTCACGACGGGTCTAGGTGATGCCAGCCCTTTTAAAGTGAGTTTTCTTTATAAGCCGTCAGTACAACTTATTGAAGTGCCATACCATACGTATACCAATATGACGGTTTTGGATAGCCCCCCATTACCCCCACAAATCCAGTTCTATCCGTATAAATATGAGGGGGACAAAATTTTCATATCGCTTGCAAATACGAACGGCTTTGTTAAGGAAGAACCTATACTAATAAAAAGTGGCGATGAAGAAAGATTCAATGCGCTGCGTAAAGCTCAAAAGCTTAACGACAAGGTTATTTTTGAATCAGACGACGAGCCCCATTCGTATGAGACATACAGGACGGATAGCGAGCCAGCGGGTTATGGACAGATTCCTTTGCACACCGTCCTTAATGTAAGGACGGAGGGAAAGGGATTTATCGACCACCTTACACCTAATAGGGATTACTGGTACTTTTTTAGAGCGGTGGACACTCACGGAAATTTTTCCAATCCAACCATGATATACAAATTGCGCTTGATAGTGGACGGCGTTTCGTATCTTAAGGTGAGCCGGATGGAACATAGTGCGGTTGTGCCGGAAGAGGGTATGAAGTTTTCCAAGTTTATAGAGATAGATCACTCAAGACCAGAGACGGCGCTACACGCCTCTAACGCGGAAATTTACGGTAAAACAATGAAGGTGAGAATCAAATCACTCGAAACAGGCAAGAAAGTTGATTTAAATATAGACTTTTCAAAAACACAACTCACAAATCCTGAAACAGAAACTATTTAACAAAAGAACGGAGAATAAATATGGCATTTTTAGATAACTCTGGCGACATTATCCTTGACGCTGTCTTGACTGACTTAGGTCGAGAGAGGCTTGCCCGTGGTGACGGTAGTTTTCAAATAGCTAAGTTTGCTTTTGGTGACGACGAGATTAATTATCAAAACTACAACACGAGCCATGCGTCTGGAAGCGCGTATTACGATCTAGATTTATTACAGGCGCCGGTGTTTGAGGCGTTTACAGACAACGCAGCGGTGATGAATTCAAAACTCATAAGCATCTCTAACCCCAATTTACTTTATCTACCCATTATTAAGACAAACACTTTAGACCTGGCCGCCCAGCAGGATAGCAATAACGTCTACGTTATTGCGTCCTCTAACCAGACAGAAAATTCGACTACCGACGGCGCAGCGGGTATATTCGCAGAGGGGGGCAGTGGAGGGTTAATAAAAGGCGTATCGTTGCCGGATTCCACTAACTATATCAGGCTAGACCAGGGGCTGGATACGACTGCTATTGCACCATCTGTCATACTACCAAATGAATTGAATGAACAGACATATGCAATCGAAGTTGACGACAGGCTTGGCTTTATTGTGGCTGGGACGAAAAGCACGATGGCTAAGCTGTCGTATGTTGATGATGATTTTATTGCCACTTACATTGTTAATGCGGACCCCTTTGTGGTTAACAACGGCGTTACATCTGAGAGCACAAGCACTGAGGTTATACGAGGACCTAGAGGAACAACACTTAAATTCAGAGTAGGAGCGCAGATGAACTTGCAGCAGAGCGATTATTACTTTGATACGTTTGGGACCACCGCAACCATAAATACAAAAACTTGCAAGATTATTGACTCTGTTGTTCGCGTTTCAGGCATGACCACGGGGTACAGTGTAGATTTATCAGTTAGATTCGCTAAGGTTCAATAGGAAGGTATATAATGGCTAACGTTTATAAAAAACTAGATCAGAGTGATAGAGTTAACTCTAGGACACTCCTTCATGAGGCTATCCCCATTACGGGTACGATACCATCAGGGACATATGGTGACAATAATATCAAAAATTATTCGCATAAGTATTTCCAATCTGTTTATGACTACCCCTACTTGAGTTCATCTGCAAATCATATTATGGACGTTTCTGTGGGATTCTCGGCAGACTCGCCTTTTAGTGGGACGTATGGAGGTATGCCAGTCTCGGCGAGTGCGAAGAAGATTAATATCTATAATCAGATGGCGCAAGTGCTTATGGGATATGAAGAGGATGCTACGAGCAAGACAGTAAAGATCCGGAAGTTTGATAGTGATGGTGATCTCTCGACGACGGGTGATAAAATTGAAGAGGCTATTTTCCTTTGTTTTTCTCGTTTGCTTGTCAAGGATGAGATAAAGAAGGGAAGCTTTACGCTTTCGTTTCTGACCGGTGGCACTGTGGCCGATAGAACGGTTGCAAGAAGCCTGTATACTGTTGGAGACTACGGCGCTGCAACAGGGTATAAGGTCAATTCTCCTGCTGGTGAGTATGGTATTTTGTATAATGATCCGTCGGCTGCTGCGAGTTCGCGTGTGGGACTCCTATTCTATCAGGCTGGTATTGCAGTGCTTACGGCATCCGTTATCACAGCCAGTTCGCACCAAGGTGAGGTACAGTTTGGCGCTCAGAACCAAACAGCCGTCACGCCTGGCGGTGGCGTTGGCAGCACGGCACAGACAAAATCCATTAACAATTCATTTGTAAGCTCAACCATACAACAGATGGCAGACGGCGTAAGAAATGTGCTATACAATGTGAGTTTTAATAATACTACGGAAGTGAATTCAACGATTTATTTCTGTCGGGCACATTCGAGTGATTTTAATTACAGCACTAATCCGACGTATCTGAGCGGAAGTAAAATACGAGTTAAGGTAAACTCAACAGATACGCCAGTTTCGTATTTGACGACTGTTGGGTTGTACTCTGCAAACAATGAACTTCTTGCTGTCGCCAAGACATCTGAGCCACTCAAGAAGACGCCCAACAACGAAGTTACGCTTCGAGTCAGATTAGACTATTAAAATGAAATGGTTGTATATAAGTTCAAAAGACCTGAGGTGGTGTTTAACACACTAAAGCTGCACCCGAGCAATAAGTTTGATATTTATAATTCGAAGGTCTATTATAATAACTATTGGCATCATTCGGCATCGTTTACTTCGCAGGAGACACTTACCCCTAGTGGGCACATATCTCTGTATGAGATTAATGTAGACAGAAATGAAGATGCCACGGGGTTAATTTATCCTTTTGTTACAAAAAATGGTGATGGGGCCATTCTAAACACGGTCACAACAAAAGTTAGTAGCGTTGGGTACAACGTAGGGGATATAATTTCAGGGTCGTATCCTATGTCATCGAGTATTATTTATAATTACTTGACAACAACCTTGTCCGCTAGCGCCTTAAAGAATACTTTAACTTACAACAAGAGGCTGTCCAACTCGTTTGATTATTCTAATTTCGAAAGTGTTAATTTTGGCTTGATTTCAATTCCATCAATTTTTTATGGCTCTTCAATGAAAAAAGGCACTGTTAACTTAAGGTTTTATCTCTCCGGTACTTTATTGGCGGAAGCCTCAGACGAGAGGCAGAACGGACAGATAATCCAGATAGGCCCAGAGGGATCTACAAATTCTGGTAGTGTGGTTGGCGTTGTTCTCTACAAGGAAGGGTTTCTTTTATTAACCAGTTCTGTTGCACTTAGCACGGGCCACTCGGAGGGATATGTTAACGATGTCGGAGGAGCCAACCCACAGTGGAGGTTTTTTGGGGCTGGTGCGAACGCGATCACGCCGCCCTCTTTGGATAGCATCCCGTCGTCGTCATTCCAATTGAGCTTCTCAGGGACAACTTTCTTGCCAAATTATACATTGTTCTGTAGAGCGCCAAGGGGTACCCTCAACAGTTCTACGAATCCCACCTTTGTTACGTATGGGGGGAGAGAGCCGCAACTTAGTTCGGGCTCTGTCTACAGCGAATCTGTGAGGAAGGTTAAGAATGTTGTAAGCTCTTCTTTGGTGAACACGACAGCTAGCTTTGACAGGACAACGTTTATTTCGTCAATCGGAATTTATGACAAAGACAGGGAGCTAATAGGTGTTGCAAAATTGGCTACCCCGGTTAAAAAGATGTCTGATGTTGATTTAACTTTTAAAATTAAGTTTGACATGTAATAGTATTTTTATATGATCCTTGGCCTCGATATTAGCACAAGTATTACTGGAATAACTTTGCTTGACAGGGATGGCAAAATAGTGTATAATCTTGCTGTTGATACAAGAAAGTATAAAGACTTTTTTGAGAAGGCAGAAGTTGTAGAAATAGCAATTAAGGACCTGGGCATAAAACCAGAGCAGATCTTTATTGAACAGTCACTTCAAACGTTCAGGTCTGGGTTCTCTTCAGCCAAAACCCTATCAACTCTTTCTCGTTTTAATGGGGTTGTTTCGTGGCTATGCTATAAAATATTCGCAATAAAGCCACAGTACATTGCCGCCACGTCAGCAAGAAAGCAGGCTGGCATAAAGGTCCCCAAGGGTGTCAAGGGCAAGCAGGCTGTGATGAAACACGTCATAGACAACGTGCCCGAGGTGGCTATAGAATACACAAGAGCGGGCAATCCAAAGCCAGAGTGCTTTGATAAGGCCGATAGTTGGGTTATCGCACGGGCAGGTTGGTTGTTGTGTCAGAAGGAAAGAAACTAAGGATATTAGGCGAGGTATTAGGTGATTATAGAAAGAATGGCGATGAGACTCTTTTCTTTTGTCCCGTATGCGATCACCATAAGCGAAAGCTCTCAGTCAACATTGACAAAGATGTGTTTAAGTGTTGGGTGTGTGATTGGTCTGGTCGTAGCATCTATCGCGCTGTTAGGCGTTATGGTACCGTATCTCATCGTTCTGCTTGGAAAAAGCTCTCTAATAAAATTGAAATCGAAAGTTTTTCCGAAGTCTTATTTGGCAAAGCAGAGCCTGAAAGGCAGCAGGTTCTAAATCTTCCAAGGTCGTTTCAGACGCTGGTTCACGGGCCTTATTCCCGTTCCGCTAATGATGCCAAGAACTATCTCTATAACAGAGGGATAGACGACGAGGACATCATTCGTTGGAAGATCGGCTACTGCGCCACAGGCCAATACGCAGAGCGCATTGTTGTGCCCTCCTTTAATCTGAATGGAGATCCCAACTACTTTATCTCTAGGTCTTATACAGGCCACCCAAAGAAGTACCTAAACCCAAGAGCGGGGAGAGATATCGTCTTTAATGAGTTGATGGTTGACTTTGACGATGACCTTGTTATCGTGGAGGGTGTCTTCGATGCGATCAAAGCGGGCATAAACAGCGTGCCACTTCTTGGTTCTACACTAAGAGACGGCAGTTATTTCTTCCAGAAGATTGTCAAATATGATACTCCCCTCTTCTTGGGGTTAGACCCAGACGCAAAAAGGAAGCAGGGCAAAATGATACGGGCAATGTTAGAGTATGGCCTTGAATTATATGAGATGGATGTGCCGGCAGGAAAGGACATTGGAGACCTTACAAAGAAGCAGGTTGCCAAATTAAAACAAGAGGCAGCCTATATAAATCCAGACAACTATTTACTTATGCATTCGATCAATGGTATTTAATATATGTTTAAACAAAATATTCCGCCTCAACTCTTAACAGAGGCGCTTATTAGAGAGTCAATCGTCAAAGATACACTTGATAGCTTAGGTATGCACACCTATAACACGCTTACTTGGGGTGCTGCCATCGGTGCCTTTATTGGACCGGCACGAGCAGTGTTGGCTAATCAGTCAGTTGAGATAACCCCAGAGAATTACGTGCTTTTGGCCACTGCTTTAGCGGCGGCTACATTCGATAAAATGGTCACTAGGGGGCTTTCCGATAGCGAGAAGAAACAGCTTGATGATGAACTTGAAGAGAGAAGGTTGTTGGGAGCCTTTAAAGAAGCTAAGGATGAGGCTGGGGCCATAAGAAAAGTGATCACTTGGTTTGCTAATGCGATGGGTAAAGGCATTGACGAAGTGCTTGGCATTGCGTCTTTTACGGCCTTTTTTACTCCCATAGTTGATGTTATTGTCAGCACGACTGGTGTTATTGAAACCCCATCTACAGCACAGGCGCTGGCTTTGATTATGACGTCTGCTGGCATAGAGGCGTTTAGAAGTTTCATGAAATTCCTTAAGCGCAAAGATAGAGAAGCCACACAGACCCTAAAGGATATTGAAGCGACGCTTACAAGAGCCGAAAAGGCTAGAGAGGAGGAAGAAGCGATGGATGTTAAATCACTTAGAGAAATGATAGAGGAGTCCGTGGGGCAAAAATCGATGCTTCTAGAATCCCCGTCTTATGAAGAACAAGTTGAAATCAAGGATAAGGGTCCTGCTGAGGGTCGTATGGCAAAGTCTCAATTACATAATATAATGGGAAGCGCTCAATACCTTCATGATATTATATCTGATGACTCTGATTTACCTGAATGGGTGGAGGCTAAAATTACGAAGGCATCTGACTATTTGACCTCTGCCAAAGATCATTTATCCTATGAAACATACGGGGGCACTAGAGGAATAGATCAATACCAAACGCTATCTAAACAGCAAGCTCTGGACATTGTTGATGGAACCGCTAGGAGAGTTGATTGCCCTGTAACAAAGAAAGCCCTTATCGCCGCAGTGGACAAGTTAAGAAATCATCTTGGGGACAAGATTGAAGATGAAGAGATGACTGATTAAACCGTTTATAACTGTTCCTATAGTCTGACGAGGAGTATGCTATGAAATTTGCGCACCTCGCGGATACGCACATTAGGAATTTGCGATATCACCGCGACTATCGTATAATCTTTGAAGAATTATTTGAAACCTTGCGAAAGGAA
>Ga0080013_1000264_pt1 | contig 73994 bp, 92 predicted proteins | sample ETNvirenome_6_85_FD_69236 | JGI IMG/M metagenome (GOLD analysis project Ga0080013, IMG submission 69236) | Marine viral communities from the Pacific Ocean - ETNP_6_85 (SPADES assembly) (version 2) | ecosystem: Environmental > Aquatic > Marine > Oceanic | place: Pacific Ocean | collected 2013-06-19
ACGTCTTCGGGTGTTACTTTGTTCTTCTTGGCTCTCGCCATGGTGCTCTCCTATCTAAGATGCGACGGCTACTTGTAGACCCCCGCCGTCGCCAGGGGGACAGAAACGCTTGGTAGGCAGCAACCCAGAGGACAAGGAGAACCCGGGCCCCACCGTTTCCGTGCTTCCCTTACACCCGCAAACAGGAGTTTTTACAACCAGGAAAAGTGGTCCCCACAAGTGAAGCTTTCCAGAGTTCCATTCTATTCTCCTTTACTCGTTTCCCTCAAGGCATTCAATGTGCGGGTCCGGGGTAATATCCAGCTCGCTATCGAGGTGGCAATCCCACAGCTCTGGGTTGACGAGGAAAGCGCGGGCATCATGCTTCACGTCCCCGTGTAGTAAGAGGGTTTTGAAGTCCCCATTTTTATGTTCGCAAACATACTTTCGGTAAGTGGCCATTGTGTTCTCCTATAAGTAAAAAGGAAGGTAGCGCCCTTCCTTCCCGAGTCCCTTATACCCGGTTCCTACTACCAGTCCCAGCGTACCCGACTCAGGCGATGTTTACCTGAGCCGGGCGGTTAGTGTTAGCTGTAATCGATCTTAGCGGTGAGCATGGCCCGGTCCTTCTCCGCTTCGCGTTGTATTTCCTGCCGGGCTTTGTAGTCCCGGACGTACCGGTTCCAGACCACCCGACCCCCATTCAAGGATTCCACGTAGGCGAGTGAGTGTGTGGAGCCCTCAGCGCATGTGCACTGGTAGGCGTGCATGGGAGTGTCCCTATGCAAGCTCATATGCCCGAGCCTTCTCGGGGCATCCCCGCAGTGGGGGCACCCGAGCAATACAAACTCGTCCGGCTTTGCAGGCCGAATGTTCCTACAGTTCCAGTCCTTTGCTGCGCCTTTTTCGTGGTCCCGGAAGAGGCCCCTCTGTTGGCAGCTAGTGCAGCCAACCCAAAAGCGCCCCCGATCAAGACCACTCCCACGCCGGATAGTAGCGCTGCTTCCGCAATTCTCGCAGGGGTTGAGGTTGTCGATCTTCTTGGGAACTTCTTGTTTCCCATTCCGGGCATTCCAGTCTATATCCGCATGCTCTGGGAGGGCGAACAGCTGGGTTTTCCGCGCACAGTATGTGCACGTAACTTGGAACTGCGTGGACACCCTCTGCTTGCTTGCCTTATGTCCACAGCGTTTACAGACGTGCAACCCTCCTATCCGGCTTCCGGGGGCAAACTCTTTGCGCTTAAAGGAGTCCTCAACGTACTCCTCAACGGTGGTCGGCGACCTAGTAGCCTCTGTGAGCTTGCGCGCCTCCTCTGGCTGCCGCAACTTTGCTTCGGTTTCAATAGCATGTCCCTTCTGGGCTTTGCTTCTGCCCTTGTCCCCGTGTACGGCATTCCAGCGCCCAATAGCGGCAGTCCTGTTTCCACGGATGGACCCAGAGAGTCCACAGGGTGGGCACTCGACGAAGTAGGCGGGTCCGTGCTGTCGCATGGTGTGTGTCATAGGCTTCCCCCCGCACCGACCACAGATGTCCGGCTCAAGCTCTTTTGCGGTGGGTTGGGGTTTGCTTTCATCCAGGAAGTCGGTGACCTGCTTAGTGTAGAAGTGTTCTTCCGGTTCCAACTCAAACTTCCGGGTAGTGGGGTTCCAGTCAATGGTACGTTCCAGATACTTAGTTATCGGGTTTTTGCTCATAGTTATCTCCTTAGATGGGGTGGGTTCTTGCGCTGGTCCTCTCTGGTTTATTTCCAGCATCTTGACGGTGGGCCTGTGTTCATTATACACTTCGGGTAATAACTTTGGAGGCTTCCATGAGTTACACACATGAGCTGTTAGAGAAAATTGCTGCTTACCAGGAATTCGAGAAGCGCGCCGAAGCGCGGGCCTTCGAGATCCTCGAACTCTTTGATGAAGAAGAACTAGCCAAGGTTGCCGAGGACTACGCGCGAGCCACTAGTCGGCAGCAGGCGGGCCAGAAGAACATCATGACCGCAACCGGGTGGACTCCCGGGAGTTCCAAGTCTGGGTACGATAAGGCCTTCTCGCAGAACTTGAAGCACAACAAGAGCCGGAGTATCACCCCGGCGAACGCGAAGGCGGAGTACAAGGCAGAGAGCTTTAAGCGCAATAGAGCCAGCAACGACGCACGGCACCGCGGCCAGCTCAGCACCCCTTACGGTAGTGGTGCGTTGCCGCCCTACAAAGTCCACGAAGGCCGCTCTAATTAACCGGCCCTAGTCGCCCATCCGGTCGTCACCATCCCCACCATCGGGGTAATCATCATCGTGATCTGGTTCGCCACTGTGTCGGCTGTAGAGGTCGTCCTTATCGGGATCGTCCACCGGGTTGTGGATGTTGTCATCACACATTCTCTTCCTCCGGAACTTTGGTTCTGTTGCCTTGCCGGCCAACGTGAGTAGCAGTTACTACGAATATGTCTTTGAGGCAGATGCGGCATGTGATTCGGTCGCCTACGCGGGGTGGGCTCTCAATGAAGTCCGTGGTGTGTCCACAGGTGTAGGTTACTTTGGTGTGTGCCCGCAACCTCTCGCGGCGGACAGCTACTACATCTCCAAGATCAAGGAATCGGTCGGCAAGGTTGTTGTGCATGGTGGTCTCCTGCTAGTCCCCCTGGTAGGCGCGAATAATCTCCTGGGCATCGTCAACGATCCCCTCCAAGTGCAACTTCTCATAATCAGTTCCGCTCTTTAGTATGGCCTGAACTTCCTCTAGTTGGCCAGCAACCGCGGACAAGGTACGGCTTGCTTCTTGTGTGGCTCTGTCGATTTCGTCTTTGGAGTAGAGTACCCCGGGCGCCCCGCCGAATGCCTTGGCGTGTTTGCGTACCCACTCTTCGGGGTTGTTGCGCACACCCATGAAATGGACGGCATCGCGGCCGTCGGTAATGAAGCAGAAGTGCTGCTTGTCTCCGCCCTTCACAATGCAATGTAGTTTCATTTATCGCCTTTAGATATTTCGGGTGGGAGTAGACCTTCGCCGACAATGCCGCCGGTCTGCGGGTTAACCAGAAAGTACCGGTTACCCTTGATTGCTTTGAGGAGGCCGAACTCGTACGCAACGCAGTCTGCGTTTAGTAGGGTGAGTGCGTCCTTCATGGTTACCTTCTCTTTTCTCTTACTGAGCGTGATTGTGCTGCGGGTCATACAGCACCTCCTAACTAAATGGTAGCAGCCATACGCTTTGCACGCTACCTCGGTTCCCTTATACCTTTATCTCGCAGTTTCTAGCGTATGTGCCGAGTTGCCTAAAAGGCCTGGACCCCTCCGGAATCCTTGCCTTTTATCCCCTGACCTTTTTGCACAGCAATCTATTTTAGGAAAGACGGCGAGAAAGTCCTTGCGCTCCCGTAACTACCCTACTATATTAATGGGGATGAAAGGGAAGAAGTCGAAGCAAGTGGCATGTTTGCACGGTGGGGATGTTGGTCCTGGTGGCCGTTCTTGTCTCCATCCGCGCATCATAGCTAAATTGGGTCTAAGAGCACCCACAGACGTAGCTTCCCGTGTTGACCTTGGGTTCTGCGGAACCTGCATCCATTTCCGTTTGGAGGAAAAGAATGGCACAGATTAAGGACCAGTTGTCTGGAATCTCGAACACAGAGCCGGAACCGAACAGCATCCAGTCCATCGAAGAGGCGCGCATCTATCGTATTGCGTACGCGGATGGGACGGGCCAGGGCAAAGTAGGTCTTGCTCTTCGTTTCCCGGGTAACCAACTTTTCCTGGTTGAGAACCCGAGAGAACATCTTCCTCTGCAGGGCGTGAACCCCTGGTTCACCGAAGCTTTCTTTGGCGCACTCAACGCTAAGGTGGAACCTGAAGAGGCGGTCCCCACAAGTGAAGAGCTGCTGGCTGATGAGGTAAAATAATGACGGATGAGAAAGCTGCAGGACCTGAGGCTATGGCCGAGCAGTTGCAAGGCCTCGGGTCGCAACCCCAACTTCCTCCTAAGGTAGCAGAGGAGAAGGAGACGGTTGACGGCACCCACAAGCTGTTTGACTACGCCGACATCATCCGCGGGCACATCCGTCAGGATGTGGAGGTTGCCGAGAATCTCCTGGTTACCTTCCAGACTTTGAACGGGAAGGAAGATTTGTGGTTGCGTAAGCGTACAGGCGACTTCACTGGAGAGTCTGTGGACTTCGTAGCTTCGTGGTATCGGAACGCAGAGCTCGCTGTGGGTTTGGTTTCTGTAACCCTCGGCGGGAACCCGATTCCTCTCCCCGACGTCTTGTACGAGGGTGAGAGTCCGCAGGATGAGTCTGTTGAGCAACGGATGAGCATCATGCTCTCGCGGGTTCCCAATGTCCTGCTCAACAAACTGCAGCTCCACTTCTCATGGTTCCTGGAACGGATCGCACAGGAATTCTCTGGCGGTGCATTAAAAAATGGATAACGTCCCCCGGCGGCTGGTGGAAGCTAAAGACATGGTTCCACACGTATCCTCATACGCCCCCGGCGGGATCTATCCAAGAAACACTACTGCGCGAAGTTACTCAGCGCAGGGACACGGCCGTAGTCTTAGGGGTCCGGTCCATAATCAACGCGTTGCTCGGTCGGGAGGAAGAGGCCGAGAAGACATACAACGCGTTCGCGCAGTCCATGATTCCTTACCTCGATATTCATACCGAGGAGAAGAAGGAAGAGGTCAAGCAGGACTTGTCGGGGTTGGCTAACACGACGGTCGCCATTGACTTCAAAAAGTTGCTAGGAGGTTTAGCCAATGTCACAGGAAGCTTTGGAAGTCCGCCTGACGAGCCTGTCGCTGACCCTGGACGTGGAGACGGGGGAGTTACTGGGGCTGCTTACACTCCAGACGTCTTTAGGGGAAGTGACGTGCCCAGTGGAGGCGGAGATAGTGCAGGAGCTGTTACACCAGAGTATGACTGGCCACCTAAGCCAGTCGACTTCAAATTTCCACCAGGATTTCCTGGTACCGGAGGAGGAGATGGAGTCCCCGGAATCACCCTCACCGATGGTGGAGTACAAGGCGATGGAGGAGCCGGGGGAGAGTCTGTTGGATTTCCATCAGACAAACGTGCCCCGGCAGCCCGCAAGCGCCGACCTGAGCCCCCAGGGCGAGCTGGACGATCTGGAGAGCCAGATCCGAACCCAGATGACTAATGCAGCACGTGAGAGCACAACCCGTAAACTAGGCGTGGAGACCATTACCGATGGCGGCACCTTCGAAGAGGAAGCGGACGGGGAGACCAAGATCCCCTAAGTGGTGCTGCCCTCTGTGTTACGAGAGCACCTTCTACGTGGGACCCCGGTACAAATGCAGCAATTGCGATACGGCTATACTGCCGATCGTGATGACGGCGCAGTATATCGATAAGGTCTTCGACGTAGCTCGGGTGTTGAATGGGCTTCCGCGGTCACCACTTGCGGAGTACATTCGATCTTCATGGTTCCAACGGGAACGTCACGGTAAACGCGAACGGTATTACCGGCGCAACTTTACTGCTTTGAACCTGCTATAGGAGGTCCGATGGACCGTTTTCCTCTATATGTTTACCATCACCGCACCCCGGTCAAGATGAGAGTCGCGAGTGGCTCCGGCCTGGCAAACGGTGAGCTCGCTGCGTACAAGGCAGCGGCCTTAGAAGCAAGCCCTTCCTGCGCGGGGGTGCTAGCCACAGAGCAGCAACCTTTCTCGCTCCCTACGTCGGGAGACTTGAAAGTATTGGTGGCCATGTGGTCCACGGAAGTTGAGCAAGTAGTGGTGAGTAGAGTGCCCCTGGCGCACCTGCACAACAAGCGACTTAACACGGTCTGTAAAGTTTGGGCCAACCTAGAGGAGTTGTAATGAAACAGAAGTATAACGTGAAGGACGCGGAAGGGCGGTGGCACGTAGCAATAGCTGACTGGCTTCCAGACGCCAAAGACGACGCGCTGCGTTGCGTCTACTGTGGTACCGAGCTTATGCCGAAGGCTTGTGAGTCTGTGGAAAAAGCCCCCTACGAGGAACTGTGGTGTCGCTTGCCGAATCAGCAGCCCTACTACGGGACTGCCTTGAAGTACTGCAATCTATACGGTGCGTCTGAGCAATGGTTCTGGGTTGGCCGGCCACCACTCGGAGAGCCTGTAGTGGTCGCCAACCTTGAGCATTTAACGATGGTCCCCAACGACCGGTTCGCGCGCCTCCTTGAGTACGTCTGTGAGCTAACCAATCGGCGAGTAGAGGATTGGCACGATGGCGACTCCGAAGGCCCGCTGCATGAATACCTCGGGATGTCGGAAGAAGAGTACGAGCTGTATGTCTCGAAGCAGGCATACCCGGGTGAGATCAACGATCTGACCAAAGTGGAACCCCTACTGACGGAGAAGGATGATGGCACGGAAAAAGAAGGAAAAGAGCCCAGTGGATCGGTATCTGGTGCTGATGAAGGAGATGCGGAAGAATCGGAGTAAGCCGATGAGTGAGCGTACCCGGTCGACTCAGGACTATATGGACGAGATGGACCGCATCTATATGGGAGAGCTGACTGTCCCCGATCGCGAGAAGCTGCGGCACTTGCTCGGCGAACGGGAGCCATAAGATGGTACGGACGCGTAAACCAACGGAAGAGGAACTTACTTCTTTGCGGCCTTTCGTGGCTGAGATTGAGGTCCCCAAGTATTCCGTAGGGCAGCTTGTACGCTTGTTTCGGAAGATTCTGGCGCAGCCCAACATCCAGCTGATCACCTTCGAAGCAGGTAGGCCGGTGCAGGTAACGTACCACGCCCACCCTTTGGAGGGGGACCTCGAAGATCGCATCATGGCAGAGATTAGCCCCGACCAGTTGTTGGCGCGGGTAACTGCCCGACCTCTGGCCGGTACTGAGGTGTACGAGACTCTGGTGCGCGCTACCTGCAAGTTGCAGGAGCAGGGATTGGAGCCTTCACACCTGCTGGTTAAGGACAAGGGCGTAGCGATCACTCTGGGTATGCCGGAGGATACGGATACATTCCTCGGGATGCTGGTAGTACCGCACGAAGAGTTGCCCATGGACCTGGTGTTCGTGTGCGGCTCTGCTAGCGCCGCGGGTAGCCTGGCGGACGTACAGGCCGTCTACAGTGTGCCGCAATGAAGAAGAAGGTAAAGCTCGGGGAGTTTACCCACAAGTACGATAAATTCATTCCCGAAGAAGTAGGGGATGAGATTGAAGGGTCTTTCCTGGCCGTAGCGGGTACTTTCCGTGACATGGGTATCCGGGTTGTGGAAGGCACCTCGAGCCCTACCTCCTTTTCCTTCTTCCTGGAAATGAATGCCAAGAAGCGTTGGTACTTAATGGCGAAAACCTTACTCACCGACCACCGCGGGTACATTCTGCGTATCGGAAAGATGTTGATGTTGCATCGAGACGATGTGCGGTTCCAGTGGATGGTTAGCATTGAAGCAGACAACATCCTACTTGCAGCAGATAACTTCCGTCGGGCGCTCTACTTCACCTGGGATCTGGTGAAGCGCTCGTCGGTCTACAACATAGAGGTACCGAATGAAGAAGACGGAGACAGTGACGAAGGAGATGGTGCATGAGAACTTGCTGGCGCTGGTGTGCGATCGCTGCGGTAAAGAAGAAGAGTACAATCCGTATGCCCCGGCGATAAAGGCAGGTATTCAGTCCTTCGGGTACGCAACTGAGAACCACACTTTGCGCGCGTGTGAGCTATGCGTTGAGTGCATCGACGAAGTCCTCGGCGATTACCTGCGAGTGCTAGAAGTTCCGGGGGCCGCAAATGGGTAGGGAATTACGGCCGGACGATGTAGGTGGGATCAAGAGCGCTGGGGGCCAGATACCTTTCCGCCCCATGTACAGCATTGAGGTCTACCTCCTTGACCCGAAACCGACGGACACTGAAACTACGCCCTCCGGGATAATCCTGGTGTGGGCTGTAAATGCTGTTGGGGATAGAGGAATCACATACCTGTGTCCGCAGTGTGGTCACCTGTACCCACCCGGGTACGAGCAGCTGATCCACGCGGAGACGAAGGAAGAGTATGTTCGCTGCCCGGAGTGTACGGTGGTAATGCCGGACATGATGTTGCAGACCTCATACGGCTTCCGTACTGATTTGCTTAAAGTCGCGGCACAGGTAGCGGAAGTGTTCAACAATGCCAAGCGTAATGCGAGCATTCGTCTTCGTCGCTTCAAGGATGATAAGACGTACCACGATGTAATTGGCAGCGTTAACACTGCTGCCTACGAACCTGGCCTCGGACGCATGCGTTCCGGGTTAGCTCAGGAGTGGGTAGATTACCCGGCTGAGAACCTCACTAAGGATTTGGCCGGTGGCGCTGATGTAACGAAGTTAATCCACAACTTCCTAAAGGTGTAACTATGAATCAAGTAATCATACGCAAAGAGCCGGCTCTCGGGTTGGACGGTGAGAAGGAATACCAGTATGTCTCCGTAGCTGGGGAGGAGGCTGCTCTGTACCATTGGTGTGTCAAAGAAGAAGGCAAGTGGCGTATCTACAATACTCCGCGGGTTGGAATTCTTCCTAGCGCGGATGTTATCTATGGGCCGTTCCTCCTCGAATCCCAGGCTCGGCACCACTTGCAGGAGAAGTTTGGAGTTACCGCATGAGTCGTCACAACAAAGACTTATGGCTCTCTCGCACTGAGATTGAGTTGTACCTCCAACCGGACTTGTTGTTCTTCGGGAATGCCTACGCAATTAAGTCCGGCACTAAGTACATGCGCGTTGATCCGCGTAACGTAAATACTAATGAGAAGGGGCAACTGTTCTTAGAGGGGCAGCCTTCCAGCACCCTTTATTGCTATAACGACTTACCAACGGAGCCTGAAATGCAAAAGTTTATCGTACCGGAGCTGTATCGCCGCTTCACTGAAGACGAGTTGGTAACCGAGGACGGGGTTGTCGGCGTGGTCCTGAAGACTGCTACCAATAGGCGGCTCCTGGGGGCGATGCCCGTAGAGGAATCCGTAACCCCTGAGGGCTCGCCGGAGACCGAGGCCATGAAGGAGCAGGTCTCCACCATGATGACAAAGATCGCGGAAGAAGGCTGGCACTACAACCTTTCAGGCTCTTCCTCTATCCGGAAGACTGACGAAGGGGAGATTGAGGATACCGGGCATCGAACATTGACCTTCTCGGTAACCACCTTGAATGACGTAAAGAATGAAGACCTGGCCCTACTCTTCCCGGAGGAGGCCTTCTGGGATGAAGGCCGTCTGGTCCTACAGGGCAGTAACCCTCTAGCGAAGGAGTGCTGGATACTCACATTGAGCGCCGAGAATCGCTTCACGCCTCTCGGGCAGATAGCCTCTGTGCGGCTGGACGGCGGGGAGCTTGAGATCCAACTCATTCCACCGGAAGAGGATGTAATCGGGTACCCGGACAAAGTAGGTGGCCCGCTCATCGCGCTTACCTCTTCCCCCCTAATCGGAATATCACGACGTGATAAAAACGGGCAGACTGTTGTCTTCCAGCCGTCCTCTGCTACGCACATCAATGGCTTCTTCATCAATGAAGAGAGTCAGGTGCCGCGTGTGGTAATCCGCCGTCGGGTGTTCGAAGCACAGTTGGGGGAGATAGACGACGAAGGCAAGTTTACTCCCGGGTTTACTGTCCCATCTGCAGAAGCTAAATAAGGGCCTTTCGGCCCTTATCTTCCTACTTGTAGAAGTCCATCGCATCCCTTACAGCCCTTCGTGTTGCTGAGTTAACTGCAAGAACTTCGAAGCAACCGAAGATCCTTGCGTACTCAGGCTCCCGGCCATGCTCCAGAACATGGTCCTCGGCAGCTTGCCATAGTGCTGGGGCGCCGCCCTCGATTGCCTCGAAAAGGTTAGTTACCTGCTCCCTGTACGTGGTTGCTTCTTTCTCGGTTAGGCTCCCGAGCCGCTCTAACGCTGCGATCATTGTGAGGAATACATCCACCCTCTGAACATATATTGCGGCGGCCTGCGCACTATTCCTATACTCAGGCGCCGCCGAGGGTGTTCTGCGGCCTGTACTGAAGTCTAAGGCTACGCCGGAGGTCAAGCAGTTACGGGGCGGCAAGAGACTACAACGTACAATGATGTCAGCCCCCTCGGAGGGGACTCTTCGCTCCAGGGTTTTCCGCAAGGCCGGGAAGGGTCTACGCCGTATGATTCGGAGGCGGGTATTTCGGCATTAAGTCTTAGGTAAAGAAGTGTGTGGTAAAGGGGGATCGTGCCCCCAGTTACTACCAATCCCTCCATGGCTTGAATTTACGATCTGCCTCTTCACAGAGCAACGTCCCCCAAATCACGGGAACGCCGAGGGTCCCATCCTCAACTTCCTGGATGATCTCCTCCGCTTCTGCGAGGCACGAGCTCTGCCGAACGAGCCCTACGCACATCGCCAACTCTTCAGGTCTCTCCATATTCACCCTCCCAGGTTATAGGTTCCTGTCCAGTTACTACTCTTATACCCAGGCAGTAGCTGGTTTTTACACTATGTAAAGGAAGAGCCGTAACCCCGGCCTTCCCCTGAAATCTACTGCTCTGCCCGGCGCCACCATGGGACGACCCCCAATTCGGGTGCGTCCACCGTGGAGCTCGATCGAAGCAGTACGTCCCACCGTGCCTTGTCTGCGGGCAACCGCAACGGCACTTTAGTTCCGCACCCGTCCAGTGGGATCAGGGCGTCACGCAGGTCCCGGGCCAGTACCCCGAACCGTTCCTCAACCGCGGCGCAGTAGGCCATCGTGTTGACGATGTGGTCGAGTACTTCTCGGCGCCTACAGGCATCGCCCCACCACCCCGGGACAATCGACCCGGCGTCGGCCCACGCGCTCCAGTCGTCGAGGAAGTCGTGGAGCATGCCGATCTCCGCGTAGAGCAGGTCCCGGCGGTGCCCTAGTTCCCCATCCGTGAGTTCCAGGAGAGGGGAGAGGACTTCGGCGTTCCACTGCCTGTCCGACTGGACCGTGCGCACGGCCTCCAGGACGGCCTCGTGTGGCGCACCATCCAGGTAGTAGGCCCGGAGGATTGCCAACGCGGAAAGATCCCAGAACAAATCATTCTGGGACAGACAAGACTCAACGCACTTGCGCAGTGCATTGGACCAGTACTCAGGCATCATTGCCCGGGTTTGCTCTCGCATAGCTCACCTCCATGCGGTTAGTTGCTTACAGTTGAACAGCAATTGCCCAGCCAAAGAGTCCGCCGAACACCAGACAGATCAACGTCTCCTGGTGATCGACGGCCCAGCACAGCACCGGGTAGAGCTTCTTACGCAACGGTCTCTTCCAACGGACCATCGAAAGCCTCCTTGCCTTCCAGCACGGTGATGGTGAACTGCGACAGCGCAGCTTCTGTGCGACCCCCTACCTGCTCAAGGGTGCCTTTAGCTACAATGTGTAATGCGCCTCCACCGAGGCTAACCCACTCCGCGAGAACCTCGTAAATCGCCTCCCAATCCTCGTCGGGAACTCTAACTTCAGGGTCCAACAAGTTCTTCACGGGAGCATCGAAGAAGCCGCCATGCAGCGGCTCTTCAAGGATACCCCACTTCACGTGGAAGTCCCGGGTATGGGGAGTGGTGGCTGTGGTATGCGCTGGGTCTAATGCGGTCCCCTCGGGGAAGAGGGTCGCGAGCTTGGAGGGCCACCGATAGTCGGGGTACCGGGTAACAGACGCCCACTGGTCGACATCCTGTTGCGAGAGTATCTCTTCGCCTTCAATGCGGGAAACGAGACTGTACACCATAACGTCCCCTTCCCGGCGCTTCCCTGCAACAAAGAAGATGTCTTCTACGGGGGAGTCGGGCGGGGTAGCGGCGAACACCTCCCCTATCTTGAATCGCGATGGTTTCATGCTACCTCCTGTGGAGTTTACTGCGAGATTACGGTGTGTGCGGTGATGAAGCCCATACTGTGCGCGGCTTCGAGTTCCTTAAGCAGCAGCTTCTGGACGCCTTCGTCAAAGGGTACGTCGCCGAAGTTGTCTTTGATGCGTTGCTTTGTGTCTTCTGAGTTGTCGTAGGTGAATGTTACAGTGATAGTGGTTGACATTGCTTACGCCTCCAGGAGGTTATGGCAGTTTCCTCCATTTCAATGGCCGCACTATTCGCGGCGTGCTCCATGATCCAACCAGGCCATGTAGTTGGCGGTATACGTTACCTAGTTCCTTCCGGGCGGCAGCCTGGGCTGCGGGGCCCAGAGTCTTTCCTCTTAGTAGGGATTTGAGGCTGTCTCCCTCGGTGATGAGGTCCTCCGCGTGGGCTCGCAAGTCTGCATTTGTCGGGCGTCTACCGAGTTCTTTGGCTACTGCGTCTCGCCCCTTCCGCGTAAACGCGCTGGGCCCCCAACCTTTTTGTGTGTCTACTACAACCTTTCCCACATGCGGGTGCCCTCCGCGTTGCCGGGTTGCTTCCCTGGCGAAGCTTTCAATTAGCGGACGGGTTCTGCGGTTGCCTGTACCCGCGTAGACAGCACGAGGGTTGACTTCCCTGCCGCCTGCCCGAGGTCCCTTGAAGAAGGGAACGAGCCGTTTCCAAGCCCCATGCGTGCCGTGGAGCCCCTTCAACCTAAGAGCCAGCTTTTCTAGGCAAGTCTGGGTCCGTCGCATACCTCCACCTCCGGGGAGATGTTAGCATACACTAGCGGGAGCGACTACCAATACTTCTTGTCCCCCCTCTTCAGCTTATGTCGCCAACCGATGGTGAACACCTCGTCGGATACCTCTACCCCGAATCCCTGGTGGCGGAGCATACTAGCTACCAGTTTGCGCTCCGCGTGACTGAGCTTCTCAACCAGGGTGACGGCTTTCAGGATACCTATGGGGTAGCGCTTGCCCGTGTCCGCCATCTTGTAGATTGCGTCCCCGAGAGTCTTGAGGTGTGCCCTGACCTTCTTAGTGTCGACGCGCTTCTTCGCTTCCTCTTGAAGCTCGCGGATGTGGTTAGCGTCGAACAGCACATCCTCAGCCATTGCTATGTATTTCTTATCCATGCGCAGTCTCCTATTGCGGTTCAGTATTCTTATACCGAGTTTAGGGGAGTGCTTCGCAGGTAAAGAAGAACCCGTGCGGGCCCTTCCGTGGAACTACAGCACGAGGTCCATGATCTCCTGGACCGTGACCTTACTGTAGCGGTCATCACGCATCATTGCCTGCGAGAGAGCCTTGACTAACTGGTGGAGGTCTTCAGCCCGCTCGATGTCGTCGATGAGTTCCGCGTGGTGCTCCCCTTCGTCGTAGTTGTCATAGGACGCAACGCTGGCGAGATACTTCTCTGAGGCGAGATACTCCTCGAGCTCTTTAAGCTCTATACGACGGGCGCTGGCTGCCTTCCCCAGGATGTGCGCCACTTCCCCTAGAGCGAGATACAGATGCATGTCTTTTGCTTTAAGCAACCCACTCATAGCATCCTCCGTATTCGGGTTCATACTTCTTATACCCAACGGTGCGGTAGCTTTAGCAGGTAAAGGGGAGGACGCGGTTCCCTACCCCAATGCCCCGGGGTAGGGTTCCAGGTTGGGTTAATTAACCCACTTCCTCCAGCCGTCTTTCTGGCGCTCTTCTTTCCGCTCGTCGAGCACGTCTTTGACGGGCACACCGAGCTTCTCTAGCTCGCTAATTATCTCTGGCATCAGTTCATCGGCAACGACGTCGAAGAGGGCTTCGCTTAGCCCGGCCACCTTCTTCCCCAGGTCTTCCGTCTTCTCGAACACCTCGGTGACATTGGTGTTGCTCGCGTGCCGGCGAACCATTTCGTTCGACGTCGTAAGCAGCATGGTCAGGGTGGACTTCACTGCTGCGGCCTCTCCGGGAGTAACCTTTTCCGCCGTACCCTGTTTACTGATTGTGAGCAAGGCTCCCTGCTCTAGCCCCTTGTCGGCTATGATCGTAAGGACTGAGAGGGCTGCGGTTGCGCCGATTAGGGCGTACGCCGACTCTTCCTCACCCCAGTCGTTGAAGTGCTTGATATCTACTTTTGGCTTGTCAGACATGTCTCCTCCAGCTGAGTAAACCTGGCTCGCAGAGTTTTGATCGCTGCCCGTTCTCTGAGACTGAGGGCGGCTATGGATACGCCAATGTCGTTGCTTACCTCGTTTAGTGAGGGTTCACTCCCGCGGAGCCACCTACGCTGGATTACCTCCCTCTGCTTTGGGGGTAGTTCCTGGACTAGTCTGCACAGTTGGTCGTAGGTATCCTTGGCTTCGGCGATCGTATCTGGTTGTATAGGTTCTCGGGTTCCCCAAAATAGTTGGACGTGGAAGTACACCGATTCCTTGCGGCTCATCTCCTTCTGGGCTTTCCGGAACATACTTAAGAACCGCCCCCGGATTGTCGTTGCCGCGTGGGAGGAGAACTTTCCCTTCTCGGGGTCAAAGGTCAGTAGTGTTTCCGCTGCCCAAACCCAGGCCATCGCCCGATACTCTCCTATGCTCTTTTCGGGCTGGCTACTTACACGGGCGTAGCGGTCTGCGATGGTGACCCAGAGGCCGCCGTGCCGGAGGAGCAACTGCTCCCCGGCTTTGGCGTCTCCGGCTTGGTACTTAGCGTAGAGATCTCTCTCTACCTCTGGTGTAGGTGGTAGGTCGACCATGCTAATTGGCCGGTTGCGCTGCGGCAGTCTCTACGAGCTCCCTGGTTGCCGTTTTCTTGCGCGAGGTTAGGTAGGCAGTCACTGCCTTGGTGGTCATTTCCGCGAGACCTTCTGCGCAATCCTCACACAGGTCGAGATCCCCTGAGGTGGCGGAGCCGCTACCAACGCACCCGCTGAGGTTAACGCCCCCTCGTAGGATAGAGATGTCGTGCGCTTGGTGTGAGGCCGCGGTCTCCTCGATGCCACATCGGTCACAGCGGATAACAGTCAACTTCATGTGCTTCCTCCTGGTGCTGGGTTATACCACGAATGTGCTTCAGTGTGCTTAAAGCCCGACGCGCTTCATAGCCTCGTCGATAGTTGGCTCCATTAGTTGCCGGAAGTCTCGAGCTGCTCCGCGGCCCTTGTGTAGTTCGCGCACCGGGTAGAACCCTGCTCGCCCAGCATCGGGATGGTGGACGTAGAGTCTCCCCTCCGTGATGGGGACGTGCTCTCCTGCGTCGAGGTCCACGCGGGTGGGTACGAAATAGTCCGAGGTTTTTGCACGTTGCCAGTAGATCCCCTCGTCGAGGTGTCCCAGGAATACTCGCGGGTAGTACGTTCCACCGCTCTTCCTCTTGGTGAGCGGAGCTACCCATACGGGCTCTCCTTTGGCTGCGCGTCGCCACAGGTGCCACACAAGATTGCCACCGTGGGTTGTGAATGTAGCGATATAGGTTTGCGCTTCTAATCCGTCGGCGGGGTTGCCGGTACCACGGAGCTCAAAGTGGTATGGGATCTTTGCGGCATACTCATCTACCAAAGCCCATAAGCAAGGCTTACCGTCGTGCTCAGCTACGTGCAACAATTTGGCTCCGGCGGGAAGTTCCAGGTCAAAGCTATCTGTTATCTCAAAGGGGTACTTGAAGACTCTCTTCATGGGGCTCCTGGGGTGGAGAAAGTCGCGGGCATCATGCCCCCTGCTTCCTGCTTGAGTTTCTCGACGTTTGCCTCGGCCTCCTCCTTAGTGGCGAAGATGTGTTCTACGGGGAAAGCCTGCGAGTGTTCTTCGCGCTTCGAAGTGACTTTCAAGGTCCCCACGGTTAGCGGCACGATTGGTCCACCTTTGCCGCCGAGGGCAACCTGGACCGTTCCATCCACCATTGGGAAGCCTTCGGGCAGTTTCGCGGGAAATGCTTCGATGCTAAAGGTTACAGCGTTGTCGTCCCCACCAATAACGAGGGAACCAATCCATACGTCGTAAATCTCTTTCTTCTCAGCCATACAATTCTCCGTTTGTGGGTAAACAAGTTCTAGGTTCTAAGGGGTACTGCGGGCGTCACAAGACTTATACCAGTAACTGCGGGAGCTTGAGTCCCGCTCCTTACAGCTTGATTTCCTTAGTTTGGAGCTTCTTCATGAAGTCGGGAACGACCTGGTCACCAGATACGGTTCCGCCACCCCCTTTATAGGTTACTGCGACTGCGGCTTTGTCCCCACATTCGCTGCAGAACGTCCTGATGTCTAACCTCGCCGGGTAGAGCTTTGCGCGGTTATAGAGCATGTCGCGGGTTCTCCCCCAGATACCACGGTAGTTCCCATTGAGGGATAGCCCTAGCTGTTTGCCGTTACCATAGCGGCTGACGTGGGCTCCCAGGAACTGCTGTACCCATTTCCCTTTCGTGTCGACTATCTGTAACCCTATGCGTACCACACCGGTCTCGGGCTTAGTCCCGTCCGGCCCCATGCCACATGTCTTGCAGTTGAAATGCGCCTGGAGGTCTCCGGGTAGCACGAGTGTCTCCTCATCCAGCGCGTCTACCTCGGCGAGGGCTTCGGTGGCAAGAGTGTCGCCTTGCATGTTGTTATTCTCGACTAACTTCTTGAGTCGGCCTACACCTTTTTCGGCCGCCTTTGCTTTGGGGTCCTTGGTGGCTATGTACTTGTCGGCCACGCGTTTCAACAACTCGCCGAGCTTCCCTGCGCATGTTGAGCACATGAGGGCAGGCTCCGTTTTGTGGGCAGGATTGTACGGTTTTTCGTCGGTAAAGATGCCGACCCAAATATTCCGGGCTTTGGTCGCGGCTTGCTCCACTATCCCTTCGTAACTGGATCTTCGACCGCAGCGAGGGCAGGTGAATATGGTCTTAAACACTACTCGCCTCCTTGCTGTACTTGCAGTAGTACAGTCCATCCAATGGCGTTAAATGCTTTGGTGGTGCGCAGGCAATCCTCGTGGAAGATGTCTCCTCTTATAAGCTTTATTTGTTTCTGAGAAGGCCAGAGAACGTAGGTGTACCTGCCGTCCATGTAATGCCACTCGCCTCCCTCCTTGACCATCCGGCCGATGTTGCGGACCCACTCGAGGTCGGTGTCCGTAGGTTCCCAATCGGTCTCCATAGTTTGCCATATTGGCTTGTCTACCATTCTTGCTCCTCGAAGCCCTCTAGTTCACTTCCGTCCGCGTCGAGGCGGACCCACTCGATCCCCCGCTCGGAGAGGTGGCGCAGGAGTCTCCGCAGGTGGGTGGAGTACCCTGCTACCGTCGATTGCATCTCCTCGTCGTCAAAGGCTGCGGGGTCGTCGGTACACAGGTGGACCCAGAAGCCTTCGGGATAGTCATGCACCAGATAGACTGGCTCCAGGCGGTTCCGGGCTTTTGCTCCCGGGTAGTTAATGTCGTTGCGGTATGCTTCGGCGTCTTTGGTTAGCAGCGCCGCATCCGAGGGGTGATGTGCTTTGTGCTCACGTCTGCGACGGAAAAAGTTCTCATGTACTGCCTCCAAATATCTAATCGTGATAATTACTTCTGGGTGCGCCGGGCTACCTTTGCGATGCGCGTAGTTTTTGGTGTAGGTGGTGGGGTAACAAAGAGGTAGGGGCCGACTTTGCGGACTAAGGAGTGGCACCTCTTACACTCTCTGGCGATCTCCTTCCGCAGGCCTTTGCGAAACATTACCCTACATGCCGGACATTTGTAGGTGCCGGCGGCGTGGACATAAAAGTTACGGGCTATGTGTTTCGTGCTGTCCTGCGGGTTCATCCGTTTCCTGCTCTTTAGCCTTGGTGATCTCGACCAGCTCTTTCAAAGATACTGCGATACTCTCCAAAGAGCGAGCAATACTTGGCATGATTGCTTCGAAGAATCGTGCGCCTCTGGTTGTCTTGTGGAAGTCGTTCATAATCTACTCCTTGAATGCCAGGTAGCTTTCGCTGCACAGGTCGCACAGCGCATTCCATCCTGGAAGGTTATGTATTTCCGGTACGTCAGGTGCTCCACCCCAGGCAGCTTGTAGTAGGGCGACGATGGTGTTGTCCTCTTCCGCGGTATACTGGTCAACCAGGGTCGGGGGCATGTCGGTGTAGTCCCGTACGAGATTGCGCAGCTCAACTTTGTTTTTCTCGCACAGATTCCACCACTGTTCTTTGGTCTTCGGGTAGCTCATAAGTATCTCCAATGCGTAGTTCGTAACGTGTCCCTTATACCAGTTATGCGGGGTGTCTGAGGTAAGGCGAAAGCTTCTTCGCCTGGTGCGCCTACTTCTCGGGATCGTAGGGCACCTCAATACGTTCCTGTAGCATGGTGAGTCCGTGTTTGTTCCCGCATTCCATAAAGGCGAACATGTTGTCCCCGCTTGATTCGCGGCACTTCGTCACCAGCTTGTGCTGCTCGCTCCCAGTGACTACATTGACGCGCACGCGCATCTCCTCGTCCGGGTAGTTGAGGAAGATAGAGACACTAGTGGCTTGTGGGGCAGGGTCCTGCGCTTCGAATACTTTGGGTCTCGGGGCTTCCGCCACCGGACCGAGTGAGATGGCAAAGTCTGCGGCTCCGATAAAGACGGAGAAAAGAGCCCCAATTAGTACCCACTTCATGACTGGCTTTGGCATTTTGTTACCTCCAGATCGAGTAGGGTTGCAAGTTCTTCCGCGGTGCAGCTCATCACATCTTTCCCAAATGTGCCCCTGGCGTGTGTGTCCGCTTCTTCGCCGTAGGCGATTTTCACCATCTTCCGCAACTTCTTCCTCGGCCGGAACCGAAGATCATCCGCCCTTCTCACCGCTTTCCCTCCTTGTATCAATTAACTCCACAGGCTGCTCTAGCTCTTCGCATAGCGCTTTAGCCTCTTTACGCGTGTCCGCTGTACCCACCACGACGCCTGCGGGGGTGCGCACTTCCCACCCCTTGTCGCTGTAGTACACGTAGTACTTGTCGAACGTGCTCTTGCCCATATAGCACCTCCGGGTTCACTACTCTTATACCAATTTTCCGGGGTGGCTTGATAGGGGTGGCAGGTAAGGAAACTGGGTTTCCCCAGCTTCTTCTACACTGCGCTCTCCAGGGCCGAGCGGGACTGAACTGTGCTATGCGACGATCTGCGGTACCCCGCGAAACGGTAAATGTGGACCTCCCCACCCCCGAAAGGGATACGTGGGGAGGCAATGTTAGTTGCCGTGCGCTGCGGTACCATGGTGTGCCGAACTACAGTCTACGCGGCGACGCGGTGCATTTCCGGGCAGGAGTTAGACCCCTCCGCCCCCGAAAGGGATACGCGGAGAGGCTTTTACTTCTAACCGATTTGGTCCAAACCAAACGCGACTTAACTTGACTATGGAATGGCGTAACTTCACGGAACTAAACTCCACTGCAATACAACGCGGATCCCCAAGTCCCCGAAAGGGATACACTTGGGGACTAATACTCGTTACCACTCCGTACCCTGCTACGCGCTGCGGCACAAAGAGATACGGGACGGTGTCTAACCACATACGTGGGTCCCCAGACCGCCGAAAGGCTCATGTCTGGGGATAGTTTACTTCAAAACGGAGCGCAACGGTACATGACCTGACTCCGCGTTACTCAGCTGAGCCGAACTAAACAAGACCCCGCGTCACTCGCGCGGTGCGCTGCTTTACCAGACAGGATACGTGGGCCCCACGCCCCCCGGAAGGGATACGACGTGGGGATGGTGTACTGTGAACCCTGGACCAAGCACAAGACTGCGGCACCTAACTGCACCGAGCAGTATGCAACCAAACATAGCCATACCCACATACGTGGATCCCCGGGCACCCGAAAGAGTACCCGGGGACAATTCTCAAAACATAACACCACCATGATTTACCTGGCTAGGCATATCATTGCGGGTCGGTGCTGAACAGTACCCAATGGTTATCTATGAGAAGTTGGCGACTTCCGTGATCGGGATGACGACTTCTTCCGCTTGGGTGGTAGAGAGGCGTTGGACATCGACGATGTTGAAGCGACCGCGCTGCATGCTGCGGCGGACCGTAAGCTGATGCTCGTGCGGCCTGGTCACTTCAAGCTGCCCGGGCGGGCCTATGTTAGCGCCACACCCAAGCAGCTCAAAGCCAATCTCGCCGGAATAAAGGAGCATCGTCTGCGCCAAATGGACAGTGCCATCTTCCACCGAGCCGAAGCCGACATGGCTGCCCGGGCCCGAGGGGCAGAGGTCTTCGAGCCTACCCACAAGGAGCTCGCCAGGCTTCTCAAGAGAAAGGATAAACCCAAGGTTTTCAAGGGGTCACGCTCTCGTTCTCCTAAGGAGATCGCGAAGTTTGTCGACGACTACGAAGATCAGCTTTGGCCCGATTAGCGCATTAGCGTCTTAACTACCTCGTAACGCTCCTTGTTTCGCTCGGCGATGTGCACCTCCAGGTCAAGTAGAGCAGAGTAGCCCTCAATCTCACGGAGCATGGTGTGCAGCGCATTGAGCGGGGGCAGGCGTCCCCCACCGGTCAGCAGCGGGATAGCCAACTTCGTCCCCACACCACCGGTCTCCGCGCCTACCAGCATATCAGTGAGAGCGGAGCGCACCACCGCTGCGTGGTCTGCTCCCGGCACATGGGAGAGTGTCCCCAAGGCACAGACGTATTTGAAGTGCGTCTGCGGGAAACAACCTTCGATGCGAGTCCAGGGGCAGTAACCTGTGAAGGGGTACTCGAGTGGAGGGGCGAAAATCTCCTCCAGGGTTTCTACTTCTATGCGCTTCAGGAACTTATGTGCGATCCCCCCGATGAGCTTCGGGGCAGTACCGTCCACTGGCAGTACCAGGGTGTCTGCTTCTGTGATGTCAAAGATGTCCTTGTTGTGTAAGTAGACGTTTATCAAGAGACCTCCAGAGTTTGGGTGCTGTTACTAGCCTTATACCGCTAACACTAGGGTTTCTACGGGGGTTCTGGAGGGTCTTCTTCTTCGGGGTAGGGTCCGTCGAACATCATGTAGCCGACTCCGCCGGACGAATCAAAAGCTTGCTCGAGGCTAATGAGTCGGGCTTCCACTTTGTGGAGTTGCTTCTTCAGGTCCTTAGTGGTGGCACGGGAGTCGTACAGAGCGCCTTTGAGGTCCTTCACCTCATCCCTAAGTCGTGATGCTTCTCTTTCGGCTGACCGCACTTTCTCCATCGTGAGGTCCTTCAGGCCCATTACCGCGCTCTTTAGGGCTTCAATTTTATCGCATATGGATTCTTTCAGGTGGGATACTTCTTTGTCGACCTTGGCGTCTATCTTTTCCTCGGCGTCGTCTACAACCTCGCGGGTAGCCAGGGTCACCGAGGCGTCCACCACCCCCTGGTCCATCATGGACGCGGGGTTGATGTGGGGCCACAGCGCCATTATGACCGCAGCGATAACTCCTCCAAGTTGGCCGTAGGTCTTAGCGCCTTCGGCTAACTTGTTACCACTCGTCGGTTCTATTTCCTTCGTCGGCATTTTCCTGCCCCCAAAATTCGATCTGTTCAAAGGCTTGCTCCACCTCGATAAATTGCTGCTCCCATGGATCAGCTGTTTGCTCAAAAGAAGGGGGATCCTCTGGTGGAAGCTCCTGAACCGGCGCAAGGAGAAACAACACGCTGATGATCGCAAACATAGGGATCCCCCTTGCGCCAAGCCTACCGTGTTTCGCGGTCGGCTGTCAAAACTCCATTAGCTAAAGAAAACCGATACTCCGGCTTTCTTTTCTGCCTTACTGCGCGTCCCCGCAACTCTCCTCGAACGCCTTGAGCGTGTTGGGGTCGATGCAGATGGGGGTTAGGTCGTCCGGGGAAATCCCGAACACTAACCGCTCCTCGTGCTCGAGCGGGCTGTTGAACTCCTCCAGCACCAGCACCTTGAAGGTGTGGTTGTCCCCCTCTGTGTCTTCTGTGTAAGCATGAATCACTACAACTTGCTGCCCGGACCCCAGGCTGTAAAGGCACCAGGGCGGGTACTCCAGGATGAGTTCCTGGATAGCTTTGGGCCGGGTTTCGAACCACTCTCCCGTGGTAAGCCAGGGTTTGAGCAGCCCGACTATGTTGGCGGTGGGCGGTTGGTACCAGTCTTTCTTCTTTAAGTTGGCAATGCGGGTTTCGAGCAAAGTAGTCATAGGGCCTCCGGTTACGTTACTTATACCGGAGATAGGGGTAGGTTAGCAGGCTACTTATCCTTCATCTTCTTGAGGAAGTCCTGCTCATAGTCGAGGGTGCTACGCTTTAGGGATCGGCGCAGCAGCTTCTTTCCCCACTTACCTTCTGCTTTGTTGATCTTATTGAGCACGGCGAGATTCCGCTTCTTCTCAGCTGCGGTGTACGGACGTTTCTTGGATAGCGCGCGTACCACGTTTCCGCCCAGCAGCCCCCCACCTACAGAGCCTCCGGCTAGGCTCCCCATAACTAGCGCTGCCAGGGCGTTACGGCCAAGGCGTTTCTCGCCCAATCTAACTGCCGCCAGCGCTCCGCCGTAGCCGCCTAAGCCACCGCCGAGGGCTCCCGCTAGACCTCCGCCAAACAGCCGTGTGCCCGGTGGGTTGTCCTTCTTATCTTTACCTTTCGATGCAGCCGTAACTCCGGCGGCGGCGCCTAGCAGGGGGCTGTGCTTCAGGAGCCAGCCCAGTTTCATCAGGCGTTCGTTAGATACACTAGGTAGATTACGCATTGCAGCCTCTGCACGTAAGAGTTCTCACGTGCTAAGGCTACAATAGGCCAGAGGGGCTGTCAAAATTACTCGGGGAGTACTTCGGCTGGTTTGGTGTCGGCGGGTGCTGGCACATCGGCAGGCGCCGGGACGTCGGTGGGCTGTACTTCCACAGCTACTTCCTGCGGGGCCACAGCTTCTTCGGCAACTGCTTCAGGGGTGGCCTCCTTCGCGGGGGCATCCTTCAGCACAGGAGCGTCGACGATAGCGGGGGCGTCCGTGGGCTCAACGAGTTCTTTGATCTCGCCACTCTGCACATCGGCCTGATCTGCGTCTTTTTCCTTACATCCAACTGCAAAAATGATCGGCAACAACAAACATAGGATTGCGAATCTCATGGTTTCCTCCATTCGCGGTTAGTGGGCGTATCCTACCATATCGCTTTCGCGCGCGTCTATAGGGTAAAGGAGAAGCTCGCTGCGCGCCCCTGTGGAGGCAGGGAACGCGAGGAGCTTCTCGAGACAAGAACGACAACCGCTGGGAGGAAGAAGATATCTTAACGGAGAGCAGTTTAGCGACATGCTCAGGTCCATGCTTCGCAGGATGAGGAATTCGGATTTGCACCGACACCGCATGCGGTGCTCCCATCTAGCTCAGAGGCACATCCGCCCTTAGCCTGTTGCGCGGCTTAGAGCTTCCGTGGCAACCCTCCGTGGGAGGAATCCCCATGAGGTGGGCTCGTCACCCACCGGGGTACTACAAAGGAATCCGCAGATTCCCCGGAGCAGTTGCTCCTGGTTGCGGGGTTTTCGGCTACGGCCCCCTGGCACGGGCTCGTTCCCAGCATCGGTATACTTGGTTTGCCAACCATGCCCGGGGCCTGCTGGGATGTCAACTCCGTATCCCCCGGGTAGCACGCACTTGGTTCATTCCCTGGGTCGCGGCACCCCCAGGCCTAACCGGCTTTTGGGACCTACTTCCCACGTTCCGGGCCGATTCCGGAAACGCGTGGACAATCGGCTGCGGCCGACTGCACGGGGGTTGACCTCCACCCCAAGGAGTGTTCCTTATTCAGCACCGGCATTACTCCGGGCACTGGAGCGAACACAGAAACTCCAACGGTTGTTCCTTGTGAGGTAGGGGGACCGTACCCACCCGGCGTTTGCAGAGGAGTTCCTGGTTCCGACACCAGACTAGCAGGGCCGCTGCACGTCACCACTCCCCAGTATTACGGTACTAACGCCCATGACTATCTCCTAACCAGGAGTGGCTATCAACCAGTCTGCGGACGAGTTCCCACTGAGTATGTGGTCCCTTCTCTGTTATTCTTATACCTAAATGGTAGAGGTTTTTACGGAGTTCCGGAGCTGGCTGTGCTAAGCCGTTGCGTTGCGAATCGAACAATATAGTGTAAAAACACCAGCTCCGGAAGAGGGACCGCCCCTCTAGGCTAAGTGTATACCTCTGGTAGGTAAGTTGTCACGTGAGGGTGTTTTGCCGGGGGTCCATACCATAGGTCATATCCGTTGCCATGGCGGTACCCCCGACTACATTTGGGATCACATTCCCGTCGTCCAACTTATGAGGTTGGTCCTTGTATTTAGCGAGGTAGGTCCTCGTGCCTGAGTTGTACAGTTCGATGTACTGCGGTAGCTGATGCTGACAGATGGATGTCTTTCCACTAGACGACCTCCTCGAAGGCGGGGTCCTATGAAGTTCACGAAGGCTTCGCAGGACCCCTTCTCCCTAGCTGGGCGGACCAGCCGGGATACTGAATTTGGAGAGGAGGCTGGGATTTGAACCCAGGTTTTCCATTGCGCGCTAGAGCAGTCTCTACTACGTATACCTCATTGGCGTGAGGCTGTCGGGCAATACACCAGACAGCAGAATGCAGCTTGCGTTGTCCCGGGTGTCAGCCGGTTAGAGTCGGTTTCCTCGGCCATATAGCCTCCACCTCCCAGCGCGCTGCGTTAGGCCTCACAACAAAGTATGAGGCTGGCCCACGAAGTTGGACTACACCTTAGTAGCGTGCTTTGTCCATCTGCTCCTTGATCATCTTCTGGCTATCGACCATGGACTTATCCATGATTCGGGATGCTTCCTGGTGTGACCAGTTTACCGTCTTGTTCCACTGGTACAGGAAGAATCCTCCAAAGATCGCCATAAAGATCAGGACAGCGATGACGATGGTTGTCGTGTTGCTCTGCTTCTTTTCCGGGACTTCGGGTGTCTTTTCTACCATTACTTCCCCCACTTCGGTTAGTTTACGCTTCACCCTTGAGGATGAAGTCAAAGAGTTTTGCGCCGACGTTCTTCTTCACGACTTCGGCCTGGTTGGCCCGCTGGCGGGCTTTCTTGGTCGCGCGAATCAGAAGGTCAACACGGTTGAGTAGCTCGGACTTCTCCGCGGGGGAGATCATTCCGCTCCACTTCTTGGTGGTGAACTTGCCAACAACGAGGGTGTTGACTTCCTTGGCAACCTGGGCTGCGTGCTGCTCGGTAGCCTGGGCGACCGTAATGTACTCGGTCTTCTTCTCAGCCTTGTCACGGATGTCATCCACTTCGGCCTTGAAGATGCCATAGCCCTGGCCGGCGTCAGCCACCCAGGAGGTTGAGGGGTCGTGCGTCGGAATCGCGTCGTAGTACACGCGGACCGTCTTGAGCCGGGATTCCAGTGCGAGGAGGAAGGTTGCCGGAAGCCCCTCGGCCAGGACAACGCCATCGACGGTAAGGTCGGCGGTAGCCGTCTGGTTCGTGGCCTCCTTCTGCAGCAGAGCGTCGAAGTAACGAGCTGCGGGCTTCGCTGCGTAGGCCAACTTCTTCCCTACGGTGGTGGCAACGTCCTTTTTCTCAAAGGAGGCTGCTTCCTCGAACTGGCGCTCTTCGTCGCGCATCTCAAGAGTGCGGACGTGGCCGCGGAAGTGATCGGTCTTCTTAGCGAAGGTAACGGTAGCTTCAGTGCTGATCTTGTCGAACTCCCCTTTCAGGTCGGATTCGACGGCCAGCAGTTCGTGCAACTTAGCTTTCTTTGCCATGGTGGTGAGTCTCCTTGGAATATCATGATTGAATAATCCAGGTGCTGCCTTCTGAAAGAGGTTCCAGTACCCCCATTACGGGGGTACTGGTTCACCACCAGGAGACACTACACCAGGGTGTGCTTTGCGGCGAGCTCGTGTTCTACGAGCCCTGCGGATACGTCTATGTGGAGCGTTTCGAGCTCCAATCGTGGGGCCAATGGTGGGAAGCATTCCTTCTGGATGTGGGACAGGCGTTTCTGCGGGATTCTGCGCAGGAACTTGTCGAGCGAGGTCTGGGTCTTGAACCAGGCCAGGGTGTGGACGGCGTGTCGCGTGCCGCCCTTCTCACCAAGCATCCGTCCGATCTCTACGATGAGGTAGTCACGGAGTGCGCTTGCGATCTCGTTCTCGGGGAGCGCCATGGTCTGCCCGGTTTGGAGAATGGCCAAGAAGCTTCGGACGCGATCCCGATCCGCTCCGTAGAGCAGGGAGAGCGCGATTACTCCGAGGACCCGGGAATCGCGGAGGCCACTGGCCCCACGAAGGTTAGGTTCGTTGTCCACGACAAAGTCGACCGCCCAACCGAAGCGCAAGTCCATCTTGCGGTAGTCGGCGTCGGTCCAACCGGTGGGGGGTTTGCCGAGACCAAACAGCATGCGCTTGAGAACGGCCATACTGTGGTTGCTTCGGCCCAGGTTTTCCGCGGTGGTGCGTTTTGCGCCTTTGTCGATCACCGCACGTACAGTTCGGGCGCTCGGGGTGTCGATGTACATCCAGACTACGATCGGGGTATTCGCTGCGACGCACGCCGTTAGGCGATGCTGGCCATCGGAGAGGAAGAGCCTATCGTCGTTCTCCGGGTCGTACAGGAAGGAAATCCCGTGGGGATGGTAATCTTCCCAGCGGGCGATGGTCATCTGTGTCGCGAGGTCTTTGACCTTGCGGCCCATGATCGGCCGGTTGTTGGTGTTGTAGGTTGCGAGCCAATGTTCCGCCAACTGCGGGGTTAAGGTAATAAGGTGGTACCCGAGGGGGAAATCCTCGAGCAACGTGTCGTCGGCGAGACCCAATGGTGCAGGTCTCTTTCTCTTTGCTTGAGTCATGCTACCTCCTGATAAGGTTTCCTGGTGTCGTAACCCTTATACCAGCAAATTCAATTTACCCACTTTTTCCACCCTTCGGATGGTTCTGTGGTCTCCTGCAGTTTGAGCCGATCCATGAGTAGCTCGCGCAGCCCCTCTACGAGCCCTGCAGCAAGACCGGCGATGGAGTCGCTTCCATCCTCTTCCAGGAGGTCGGACGTGATACCGCAGACCTCAGCCGCGGTAATACATACTTTGGAGATCAACTCCGAAGGCAACTTGCCAGGTGCTGGGTTAAAGTCGCTATTCGCCACCCCTTCCAGGATCTGGTCCAGGGCGAGCAGCGCGGAGATAGCTCCCTCTTTTTGCTCGGGGGTCCAGGCTTCAAGGGGAGTGGGCTTTTGTTCTTCTAGTTTCTTTTTCATAGGTCTCCGGGGTAAACAGAGCTCGAAAGCTCTGCTGTACAATTACACTACGGATGCGCGGACCAGGCGAAGAACTTCCTTCATCTCGATCTTGTTGCGGGTCTTAGCAATGAACCCACTACCGTGCGCGAAGGTGATACTCTCGTGGCCGTCGATCTTTGCGAAATCGAGGTGGGGGTTGTCAGCGAAGCGGTACAAGGTCCAACCATCCCCGCGGTCATCTGGTGTGACCGAGAAGGCAAACTCGAACTTCTTGTGGTTGGCCCACTGCGAGACGTACCGTTGGTCCTTGTCATAATTCGGGACGAACAGGTAGAACAGCTTCGTCTTACCACCCGAATCGTTGTTAACGTCCACCGTCCCGACCCGGTGGTATTGCTCCAGCATCTCGAAGGCTGTCTGCTTGACACCAGCTTCAGCAAACAGCTTCCGCACTACTTCCCCGAGCATGGGGAGCATGCCAGTCGGCTCCCGCTCGAACTTGCAGAGAATCACACTTTCGAATGGGGACAGCAGCCCAAAGGGAAACTCCTCCAGCCCCAACTTCTTCGCGGTTGCTGTGGGGCCCCGGGTGTCGAGGAGGATGGTGTTCTGGTACCACTCCTGGATGGAGAACACATCGTGGTACGTTGTGCTGGCCGTGAAGGGAGTGGCCTTAGCCAGGAGTGACAAAGCGCAGTCGTTGCGAAACCCGGACTGGTGGTGATCGAAGCAGTTGGTCGCCGGGTCGTGGCGCATACCGACATCCAGAACCAATACTTCGGGGTCCCGGAGTTCCTTCGCTGTGGGATCTTTTCGTTCAACAACAGTCTGCAGGGGGTCAACTCTTCCGGAAGCTACAGCCAGCCCGCAGGCAAGGACTTCGTCCCTGTGGGCATTTCCGGGGTGCACTACAATCTTCCTGACCAAAGGCTGATTCATACTCTCTCCTTGTCGAGCTGTGCGCTCGTTGGGAAGGGAACATCCAGCTGCCATACGGACGCGGAGGTTGTGATCTCCTGCCGTAGTTTGCAGAACATTCCACTGGTAAACGTGCCTGCCAAATGTTCTCGGCAGACGGCTCGTGCCAGTGCAGCCATCAAAGCTTTGCGTATCGGGTCATCCATGTTCTTGTCCATGATGATCCTGGTCTTGAGGGCCCGAATTTTCGATGCACACTGACCCGCTGTTTTGGGTCGTGCTGCTTCTTCATCAGTGTTTCCAACCACCCAGCCGGGTAGCGTAATGCTTCCGCGAGTCACATCACCGTGGCCAAGCTTCTTCTTTGATTTCTTAGACATAGCTATCTCCTTGAGTGGGCTTCAATCTTCTTATACCCGTTCGGGTATTTTGTTTTAGGCAACTTGCATCTGTCTGGGTTATCGGTTAATACTTGTAAGTAAGAGGTGCGGCGATGACGAAAACTTTCCAAGATATGCTCCACGGGTACTTAGACTTGATGCACCGTAGGGCGGTATACACCAGTATGGCTGAGTATCTTCGCCGTTACTTGCCAAACGATCTCGGACCACCGAAGGACGTGATCACTGTGTCCGATGGTGTGTTCTCCGCGGTACAGGAAGGTGTCATTGCTTCCATTGTCGCGGAGTTTGAGCTTGAGATTCAAGGTCTTAGTAGCCAACTGCAAACCTTCGAGGGCACTGTAGCCTTACCGGAGAGTAAGCCTGAGAAGGATAAGAAGAAGTTGGCTAAGTAGTTGATTACAATACCTCGGGGGAGGGTTCCAGCCCTTCACGGCCTGACCTGGCCATGCGTGTTCTGCTTATCTAATCCTGCCTTACGACCTACTCCCCCGGGGACTCTTCTTCGTAGGCGTGTGCATCTCTCCACTCTTCGCGTCCCGGGTACTCCGCCAGTTTCTTGCGGACCCAGACTTTAACCACTTCCCTATCGTCGCCGAGCAGTTCTTTAGCTGCGGCTGCGGCCTGGTGCGCAATCTTCTTAGTGCGGTAGACCGTCCAGGGGCCCCTCCGCCATGAGTCAGTTGGCCGCTTCCCGGCTACGACCCAACGTACCTCTACGATGAGAACGTCATTCTCCACTTTGCGGTAGATCCGCTCTACTCCGGCGGGTATTGTGAAGTCCCCCCGCTCCTGCTTCTTGATTGTGGATACCGTAATCTGCGATAGCTCGGATAGCTGCTGCAGAGACAGGTCCAAGTTCTCTCTAAGTTCCCGTAACTCCCTTCCAGTCATCTATGCCTCCTGGTGTTGTTGCTTGCATGCGTACTCTTTTTATACCAGAATACAGTGTGTACAGACGTGCGCGAGGGATGTAAATGGATCTCCTTACAAAAAACGCAGCCGCCGCATGGCGAGAGATGCTGCGTAAAACTTTCGGCACTAAGGCTTATGCGCCCCTACGTAAGCGACTGATCAAAGCCGGCATCCTCGACCCCCAGAAGGAAGCTCTGAAGCTCAGCCAGTTCGCAAACAAGTTCATGAAAGAGAAGAAGATCCATTTCGCCGATACATCACGTCTGGGCCACGCGGTCCGGCAGTCTCTTCGCGGTAAGCAGAAGATCCGGCCTAAGCAACGGTTCCCCATGTTAGCCGCGACCGTCGCTAAGAAGGTCCCCGGGACTACGCGGAGAACCCGGTCCGGGAGAATCGCAATTACCGCTCCATCGAAGGATGGTCCGGCAAAAGCGCACGAGGTGTACGAGGCCCTGGCCCTCCAGCACGGTAGTAAGTGGAAGGGCAAGAATCTATTGGGTGCCTGGAAATCCCTGTCCTCGAGTGATCGTCGCATGTTGGGTGGTTTCCGCCGGGCTAAGGCGGCCGGCCAGAAGCCTTACACGACCATGCCTTCACTGCGCCTTAGTGCTCGCGCGCAATCCGGGGATGCGCGGCCACCCCAGTTCTTCAGCCACGAGTCTCCCTCGGTCGTACTCCGCGAGTCGCAGACTGTGCCCTTCCTACCGAAGTCCGAGCAGAAGAAGTTGCTCGCCCTGCGTACGGGACGGGAGGCTGCGGCCTTCCGGCGCGCCGGACTACGCTTTGGGAGTACCCCTAAGATCCGCAAGAAAGATATAAAGAAGCTACGCCAAGTGCATGACAAGGGGCAGTAGATGATAGGAATTCCCGGTAACACTATATCTGGTTTAGCGCAGTCACAAATTGCTCACGCTGCGTCCTTCCAGTCGTACGGGAACTTCATATCTGACCAGTACGGTACTCGTAAGACTCCCCCCTCGCAGGCCGCAGTCTCCGGTGGCGGCGGTGGGCTCGCTGATCCACGGTACGGCCCCACAGCGATAGCTGGTTCCATGATGAGCGCCGGCCGCTCAGGCGTCGATAGTGGTCTAGGTGCTTTGTCTATGGCGGGCGCCTTCGGGATGGCCCCTCGGGTATTCGATCCCTTCTCTACAACCCTGGGCCTGATGGGTTCGGGTTACAAGTGGGGCGGTGTTTCGGGTGCGATGGGCTTCGGGGCTGTAGGCGCTGGGATGTACATGGGCGCTGGCGCAGCCCTGAATGCTGGCATGGGCCAGGTAATGATGGGCGGCCAACAGCAAGCACAGCTCTCCGGCATCTTCAGCGCTGGTATCAACCGGCAGAATACACCGATGATGGGGATGCCATCCTTCGGGCAGCAGACGCAATTCGGGAACATGATGGCCGGTATGACGGGTCCCGGTATGAGCATGGGGCAGCTATCCGGCGTCCTCGGCCAGGGTCTAATGGGCGGGTCCTTTAGCGGCGCCAACTCCATGGGCGACTTCCAGGCCAAGTTCAAGCAATTGGTTACCGAGGTAAAGACGATCGCCCAGACGTTCAACACTTCACTTGCAGAGGCGCACTCTGTGATGAAAGAGGTCCAGGGGATGGGCTTCTACCAGCCGGGCCAGGCTGCTGCGGCGAGTCAGGCGTTTAGTGGGCTAGCTCGTGCTACCGGTATGCAGATGGATAAGATGGGCCAGGCTGCTGGTATGGGCGCAGACATTTGGGGTGGTTCGGGTGGTTCAAGAGCAATGGGCGCTCAGGTCGGCGGTGGAATCGCCAGTCAGCTTTCTGCGCTAACAGGCGCGGGCGTATTGAACTCCGGGAGTATCCGCGACATGTTTGGCGGTGCTCCTATTGGGGAGGCTATCCCACAGCTCGCCGGAAGGTTGATGCAATACAGCAACCGTTTCGCTGGTACGCGCCACGGCCAACAGGTGCTCGGCGCGATGATGGATCCGACCACCGGGCAGATCGATCCCCTAAGTGCGGGTCGGTTAGGTTCCATGGGTTGGGACGATATTCAATCGCAATATCGGCAGAACATGCGGGGACCTGGGGCCCGTAAGATGTTGCAGATGAACTCCGGTGCTCTCTCCCGCCAGATGTCGGAGCAAGTTGGCCCGCAGTGGTCCGCCATGGGTATCGGGGCGATGGCCCAGGCTAAGGGCGGCGGAGTCGGCGCAGTAGAAGACTACATGGGTATGGTCTACGGCAACATCCCGAAGCAAGAACTCGATATCATGACTCAGATGGCCTCCTTCGGTCCGGAACTAAAGGTCTTCCTGAAGATGCAGGGAGAGCAGGCGTTGAAGGACGGGATGGCCGAAGCCAAGCAGGGTGGTGGTAGTTGGGAGACTGTAAAGCAGCGGCTGAAGCAGGCATTCGTAGAACCGTTCACGTCGCCACTTCGGAAGTTCGGGCGAGAGGTACTTGGTGGGTTGCAAGGCTGGACCTCGGATACTATCGACAGCTTCCTGGGAAGACAGCCCGGCCTGATTAACGATGCTACTACAAAAGGCATGAGCGCTAACGCGATGGTGTTCGGCGCGAATAGCGTAAGTGGCGGAGTGCGCGACTTTGCCCCCGGTGGGGGACTACCCTCGATTGGTGGTGCCGCTGGTTCCCTACTCAACAATTGGATGCCTGGTGGCGTCGGTAACGTAGTAATGGGTGGTAGCTTCGGGGGCGCAGGTGGGCTGGCTACTAACCAGTGGAACCCGGGGATGACCGCGGGTGCTGTCGCCAGTATGCCTATGATAGGTGGGCGTAATTTAATGCATCTCGGCGGTCGTGGTCTTACTGCTCTCGGTGGGGCCGTAGGTGGCGCTGCGGGTGGTCTAACTAGTGGGCTCGGCTGGGCTGCTCGAGGTCTTGGAAGAGTGCTGGGCCCCGTAGGTTACGGTATGGCTGCTGCGGACTTGGCTACTAACGTCCTGCCGGCCGCCTACCGCGGAGAGTCCTTCGGTGGTCTTCGCCCCGCCGAGTTGTGGGGCGGTGGCGCTATAATGGGTAAAGGCGGTGGTCTAGGTAATTTCGGGCACCGCATGGCGCAGATGTTCAACGCGGATCCGGTAGGCTCGGATGCTTACGGTTTGGCCCAACACAGTGTAGATCGAACCCCTAACTTGCAGCCTTTAGGCGTAGCCAACGACACTTCGATGCTCTATCCGGATGCCGCTGATCCCATGAGCCGCGGGCTACGCCAGCTGGGGTTTGAGAATCGTGCTGGAGCTGAGCGGGCTGCAGAGCAGTGGTACAGTACCTTCACGGATCCGCAATCGATGTTTAACGAGCGCCTGTCGGGTGACGAGTTAAGCCATTGGCAGTCCGTCTTTAGGACAGTGGACGGAGGAGTTCGTTCTGGCGAGAGCCTCGTGGGCGCTTCGTTACGAGGGGGTCGGGCTGCGTATGATAAGCTCGGGGATTCTCCCATGGACCGCGGTATTCGGGAGAAGATCGGGGGCACTGACTCGATGCGTATGATCGCTGCCTTTGGTGCTGGTGGCGGTCATTTTGATACGCTCGGAGCGGAAGCTCGAGCCATGCGCAAGTCTCGCAGCCCAACGGCAGTTCGTACGGCTGCATTGGATAGCGTTGTTGGTGCTGGGAACGCAGAAGACGAGCTAAGCGGGCTAATCAGTGGGGCCGAGGGGATGCCCGGTATTGTCGCGGAGACGGTAGCCTACAAGAATGCTGGGACCCAAGCTGAGAAGCGACGCATTATGGATCGGATCCACGACCGGTTCGAACGAGCAGACCCCTCGTTGATGCCTGAGAAGATGCGTAAGTTGATGAAGGACACGAGTGGCGGGGGGTTGACCTACCGGGGTCTTGAGGCTTTGGTGAGAGATGGTAGCTTGGATACCTTCGCGGATCCCGAGATAGCGAACATGATTGGCGACCAGAAGGAGCGAGTATTACAGACGCAGGACTATATAGCTTCTCGTGGGTTGGGGCTACACCTGAACGTGATTGGGCAAGGGGTACCAGGTGGCGGGGAGCGGTTAGAGGAGTTGATGCTTATGGCTTCAGGTCCCATGGCTGCATACGGCAAGGGCATGGGTGACGTGCTGCCTTCTTACGAGGCGCAGTACGATGGGGTTGGTCGCGACGCGCGCTTGAAGGCGCAGGGGGACTGGCGAGGGGACATGTACGACACTTTCGACGCAATGTCCCCGGAGGCACTTCAGCAGTTAGCTTCCACCACGAACTACAAAGGCATTGGGGCCGGCGCTATGCTGGGCGCTCGGGCTGGTGTCTACAGTCGAGTGCAACGGGACTTTGCGGGATACGGTGGCAAGGGCGCCGGGAAGAAGATGAGGAGTAAGGACCCCAATGAGGAGATCGTCTCCTCCCGTAATGCTGGAGCCTTCCTCACGCGTATGTTCAAAGGTACTGCCGGTGAAGCCTTCCTACCTAATATTCGCCGCGGCCTTCCCGGGCTTAACCTGGAGGGCGGTTCGCCCGAAACTCAGCTCTTGATCCGTCAGGCGGGGCTAGCTTCAGGTATGGGCGCAGAAGAGGCCTCCGCACTCGCTGAGTCTTTCGGGGCCGGAGGTGAGGGTACCGGGGGGACCGCTCTGGTCAAGGCTGAGGTCAATAGGTTAATGCGCATGGAGTCGGAGAACCGGGTGAGTAAGGCAATGAATCCCGGCGGATCGGGCGAGGGTAGCGCAGATACCGCTATGCAGCGGTTCACGACGAACCTGATGGAGCTAAATGAGCGCATGGCTAACATTATCGGCAACATGCCCCCGGCAAAGAAGGATCTCTAGGAGTCACAATGGCGTTAAAGAATAGAGCCGACTACGAAGTAGAAATGAAGACTGGGCGGATGGGGCTGACGACGATAATGCGCTTGTATCCCAACGGGATGTCGATAGACTGGATGGTAGAGCACCTGGTTCGCCGGGAGGCTACTAACTTACGGTATACGTACCCACCTAGCGATGCCCGGGTGAAACGAGCGGCAAAGGACAAGATAATTATCACGAGGTAATAAAATGGTTTGGGGAGTTCCCGATTCAGTTCCAAGTTTGGTTCCTGGTACCGACGATAGCCAAACCGCGAGCCCGCTCTACTCCGATATCTTCATTAGCATAGAGACTGAGCCGGCACCTATTGCCGGGGGCACCAGCCCTCTCGAGTTGCTCCGTAATAGTTTGACTGGGACGTGTAAGCAACGAGTGCGTGGGCACATGAAGGCGAAGTATCCGGGCGGGCCAACCGAAGTGCGGCGCCCACTACCCGGGCTCTCCCTCAAAGCTGAGCGGCACGCGTTCCTCCAGGTCTACGGCAAAGATGGGCAGGTTATCCCCTTGTACAATCAGGTGGGTGGTTGGAATGTTCCGGCCGCAAAGCAGGACGACTTCCCAGGGGAGACCGCGAAGCACAAGAGTGACCACTTCACGGATTTCCTTGTTACCGGTGTACAGGAGCAACGGGCGGAGAAGATTCAGATCGTTGAGACCTTTGGCGAGGATTACTTGTACGCGACCGGCTCTCGGCCGCAAATCCTCTCGGTTACCGGGTACTTGTGCAACTCCTCAGACTTCCCCTGGCGGGCAGAGTTCTGGTCTAATTACAATAGGTACCTTCGCGGCTCCAAGCTGCTGGAGAATAAGTACGTAGCGTACTTCGGGTGGGATGACATCATTGTTGAGGGTTACTTGATGAGTGCCGGCGCTGCGGAGTCTGCTGATCGCCAGGATCTGGTGAACTTCAACTTCAACTTCCTGGTAACCGACTACATCTCCCTGGCGGAGATGAGCTTCGACCATATCCTCCAGAACCTGGAGCGCACGGACAACCCGGCCTTTTGGGAGTTGACTCAGCGCGGGGACCATCAGATCTATACGGATAACAATATCGTCCTAACCTCCGAGGGTATGCGCGCACGCCAACGGTTTATGGAGTTGCTGAACGGTGGGGTCGGCGGCCCCCTACTGCAGATACTACAGGTGAATCCCGCTCTAGCCGCCCAGATGATAAACAGCCCGGAGCAGTTCCTACAGGACTTCGGGGCCATGGCCACACAAAAGCTCCAGAGCAAGGGGAACGACCTCATCTGGGAGACTCTCGCTTACGGCCAGAACCGGACGTCTAAGACGTTAGCCTGCTCCAAGTCCGATCTCACTACTAAACAGCTGTACGAGGAAGGGTGGCAGACGGCTACCGGGTGGATTCGGAAGTTGTTGAACATCATGCAGCGGGCTCAGGTGGTCGATGTCGATGCTATCGGGTGGCCTACGATGTATTGGGATTTGCGGTACATGCTTACATCCCCGCTAAGTTTCCTGGATATCGTCGCTTCTCAGACGGCGGACTCCGACGGAGGCAGTCCGGTGTACTCCTTGATCGGTGCGATCGCGGGCACCATGCTGGCTACTTCTTTTGCGGTCGACGTCATTGCCTCTTTTGTCCCGGCAGGCAACCAGCTTACTACAACCGGCACGGGCCAGCTCGGTCAGGCAGCTGCTAACGCAATCTTCAGCTAAGGACCTCGGTGGAAACAGGTACTCTACGACTACGTGCTTTTATCGAGGGGGTGGAGGTCCCTTGCGTTAGCGCCATCTGTACTGCAGCTATCAGTGGGAAAGCCACGGCTACAGTACAGCTCGTTGCCGCGGATGCTGCGTTAGACCTCTACCCTCGGAGCCTGGTCCACGTTTTCTTCTATGACCATAGCGATGTCCGCGCCGTATCCGACTTAAAGCAGGACGAGTTCGATAAGGAAGAGCTGAAGCAAGTCATGGACCTCGAAGGGTACCTGGCCGACGATAAGTACAAGCTATTGTTTGCAGGTGAGCTCTACACGATACAGTACACCCAGACTTTTAGTTCTCGGAACATCATTATCCAGTGCCAGGACTTCTCTACCTACTGGGCTTCCGCGCGGGCACTGTTCGTCTCGGGTAAGAGTACTTCGTCTAAGACTAAGGCTCTGGCCTACTCCGCAGGGGCTGTCCTTCGGTACGATAAGTCGAGCCGTAAGCCGTATGAGTTCATACTTGATCTCCTCCTCAATAAGAAATCGGTGCAGCACCCGGATGCCCAGGGCCTCATGGGTGGCTTACTGATGATTCTGGAGTACATAGGTGGGGTTTTCGACGGCGACGCGAAGTACCGCGGACTGAACGACTTCTTCAGCCAGGCGGAGTTGCGCTTGCACTTATCTCGGATGACGGGCACAGCAAAGGGGGATGATACCGCAAAGTTGCTTCTCGGTACTAAGGGTTTCCGCAAGATGTTCAAGCGCTCGCTCTCTTCTATGGGTAACACGATCAGTTTCGAGGATATCACGGGGATGGTCCTCTCCCGCCTGCAGTCCTACGTAGCACCAGTTCTTGCACCGCGTTACCGCCGGAAGACTCAATTGGCTTATGATGTAAAGAAGACGACGTACGAGACAGTCGATCTCAACGCTGCCGCTAGTGATCGGCTTGCGCAGTTAGAGTGGATTCGGTCGCAGGCATCAAGACCGTCGGCAGCGATGAGCGCGGTGATTCACACGCAGGACGACGAGACTGGTACTGGTGGGATGGAGAAACTTGTTACACAGTACGGGGTCAGCGCAGGGGACCCGCTGCAGGGTTTCGAGGAGACGCATGTCTTCGGTAAACAAGCAGCGAGCTTTGCTGCGGCTGCTGATAAGGCTTTGGCTTCTAGTGACAACGCAACTGTTGCGGGCACAGCCCCGATCACTTCAGAGCTGCTGAACCACCCCAAGTTGGGGGTTGCTGCGGTGTTAGATCATGCGGCCGTGATGAAAGCGTTCAGCATGTCTTCGGTAAAGGAACCGTCCACTCGTTGGCCGGGCTTCGAGTATCCCGGGGTGACCACCGGGCAACACTCCACGTTCAAGCAGTTGGCCTCGAAGGCAATTAAGGCATACAAAAAGGGAAAGATTAAGGCCTCTACTGTAACAGAGACGGTTACGGGGTCCTCCACCCCCTGGCTGTATACCCACATAGTATCCCCGGAGCTATTTCTCTGCGCACCACCGAAGTGTAACGTGCTCTTCCCGGAGAACATCTCGGATGTTGCGTTCAGCCGGGAGTGGAGTAAGGAGATAACCCGGCTCCACCTCACTACTCGTAAAGAATGGGCAGCGCAGTCATCAGCTTTCCAAAAGCAACAGTACATCTCTCCGGCCATCCCCACCGCGGACAAGGTCTCTGCTCTGGATCAGTTCGAAAAAGGGAAATCCTTTGTTTATCCACATGAGATATTTTCCGGGATTATCCCTAAGTACGACCAGGTCCCTAAGATCCCAGCCTACAAGAAGTTGGCTAAGGGGCAGGCTGCGGATGTGGGGGATGACTACCAACTGGATAAAGTAGACTACCTGCAGCGGATCGCAAACTTTCTCTTCATCAAGTACCGGATAGGTCCGCGAGCAATGCAGATGTCGGGGAAGTTCAATCCGCGTGCAGTTGTCGGCATGCCGGCGATGGTGCTCGTTAATCTCCCGCTTGATGACGACATCCGGACAGTGGTAAATCGGGATGTACCTGAAGTGAAAGTACCTAAGTTAGGGGACGATAAGGTTGCGTTCATAGACCCACAGCAGGTATTCGACGAGTACGCTAAGGAGCACGACAAATGGGTGGAGTCTCGGGAGGACACCCCGACTGTGACCTGTGGCGTTATGCACAGCTTGATGCACACGATGACCCAAGAAGGCGGCACCACGCGGTACACAGTTACCCACTTGTGGAATCCCTACAAAGAAGAAGTCCCAGGTATGGGTAACTTCGAGATTAAGGTGCCGGGCAAATCTCGTACTGTAGAGTCTAAGCACGAAGTCTCCCTTGCGGCTATGTGGCTTGACGGCGCGAAGACCACTGCAGCGGGGGCCGTTAGCCCGTACACGCAGGACACAGGAGGGACCGCCGCGGTCCTTGAGGTGGGGGACCTCGATAAGTCGGTAGTGACCACAACCCAGAACGCAGCCTCGCAGTTGAAAGGCCCTTACGCCAAGTTGATGAAAGAGCAGGTTAAAGCGAGCGGGGCCGTTAAGGAGAAATGGAAGGGACCGAAGGGTGGGGACGTGACCGGTGTCTCCTTCTCTAACCCGTCCGAGATCGTTGTATCTGTGGCCAAAGGGGACCCCGCAGCAGGTAACGGGACGTGGCTGGTGGAGAAGGGGACCGCTACGATCACTATTACCGAGCAGTATACCCCCTACAAGCGGAAGAAGTTAGGAGAGATTCCTTTCGAGTACGCTGCGCGGCCGCCCTGGTTGGGGAAGGTGTACACCAATTCTCGGATCGGTTCGAAGTTCTACCTCCCCCTACTGGGTTGCACGAGTATCTGCGACGAGTTCAAGAAGTTGGATTACAAGCTTGTGGTTAACGCTATTCGGCAGCTATTGGTGGTACCTGAGCTGTACGACCCAGAGACAGGTGCGTCGGTCTTCGAAGAACCTTTGATCCAGAGTATGGTTCAGGATTTCGCAACCGGCCATACTTTGGCTGCAGCTGCGGATGGCCTACTACGTGCGTACGGGCAGAACAAAAGGCTCTCTCGCCCTGGCGCAGTTTCCCAGTTCTTGGACACATTTACGGCGCGTCCGATCGCCACCCTCAATGATGTTATGGGCTCGAAGAATCTGCGCTATGACGACGCCGGTAAGGTCATTACGGGGCGCGAGGGATTCCATAGTCGGGCCTTTGGGTTGTATACTGACTTTGCTCTGTTGGACCACCCTAAGCTGAAGCAGCATGGCGACGCGGGTGAGCTGCGGAAGTTGGATCCGCGAACCGATCCTCGTAAGCCACGGCGCTTGGTAGCCGAGCGGTACTTGGAGCAATTGGTTCAGATGTCGGCTTCTGCGACCAAAACGAAGAAACTGGGGTAATTATGGACCTTCAAGGTATTCTCCAAGCCGCATTTGTTGACGAACTCGAGAAGCAGGCTAAGTTCATCAAGCTCCCGAAGTACGTTATGTCTTTGCTTGGGATCCCCGCAGTTGGGGCGTCAGCTGCGCTAATGCGTGACCCCTCCGTTGGGAAGAAGGGCGCGAAGGGTTTGCACGCTCGCTCCCCGGCGGGCATGGCGTACCAGGCTGCGCAGACCCCAGAAGCCATGAACGCCCTGAGCACCGCAGCGCGAAAAGGTACCCCCGACACATTGCACGACATCTTGTAGGTAAAAAGGGACCGCGTATGCGGCCCCTTCACAACTTATGTTACTAGCTGACTGCGGATACCATGCTGGGGTTGGCGCACAGCTTACGCAGGTGGGCCACCAGGTCGTACTCCATGCAGTCCGCATCATACTCGTCCAGTAGGTCCCCGGACATGAGCAGTTCCTCAGAGGCAGTCTTCTGCTGCACTATGAAGTTGGCGGTCTCCTTGTCACCCCAGAGGATCGCCCAGATACCCCGCTTCTTGTCATGGTGCACAACGCGAGGAGCAGGCAGCCCGCGGTACTTACGTTTACGCGCTTTGGCGGGCATCACCAGATGTGGAATGCTCGTGGCTCCGTCTTTGATGGAGCATAGCGCAGCGTCCACCATAATCTCGCGGCTATCGCGGTGCGGGTACCACAGCCGTAGGTCCCCACCGTGCAACTTTTGCAGAGAGGTGACGCAGTTGAACTGCAATGAGGTCGGGACCATGCGGCGTACGACCTCCCAGGGGGAGCAGAGGACCGCGACGATTTCGAAGTACTCTCGCGGATCCCCTTTGCGACGCAGCTTCTTCACCAGACATTCCCTACCTTTGAAGATGGGAAAGCATTCCTTCTTCAAGGTTTTCGAGAGCAATGCCCGTACTTCCTTGCCGTTGATATTCACGATAAAAGGCTTCCCGTCGTAGAGGACTTTGGCCTGGTGGGTTTTGCTGCACACTACGCTGTTAGATTTGGATCGGTTCATTTTGCAGTCTCCTTGTCTGGGTGGAGTTCCCGGGCTTTAACCGGGTATCACGGGTTCACTGTTCTTATACCGGTAACGGAGGTGTTTACTGCGCTATGAAGACCAGCGTAGGTAGTACTTCTCAGGGTTCTTTTTGCGAGCAACCCACGCGCACATTTCCACGCAGATCTCCAGACATTGCTCGTACCAATCCTCGGTACCAGCTTCTCGTGGGTTGACCAAGGTGATCGCTGAGCAGTCCATTCCCCCGGATAACGCGGTATACAGGAACGCGGCTTCGGCTGCACACCCCGTAGGGAAGTAGAGCCCTCTAACCGAAGTACGGACTGTCGCGGGGCCCTCTAGTGTACGTGCGGGACCTTGAATAAGGTAGATGGTGGGTAAAGCGAGCCCTCCGCCGTCGATGGTCTCACGCATTTTCGCCGGGAGAGGAACTACTCCTCTACGTTGCTGCTCCAGCGCAGTAGCGTGCTGCTCCAGGAAGCCGCCCATGGCTCCGTACGCGAGTGCCTCTTGTGCGGGAGTAATCCCAAACACTTCTTGTGCTTTCCCCCGCTCAGCCAGTTGGAACCCGGGTACGGCCGCGTAGATGGTACTTGGCCCCCTTAGGGGCCGCGCCACCTTGTAGGCTTGAAGGCCTTCGAGGTTTTGCCGTAGAGTGCCCCGGGCCATCTCCTGCCGGAGCCAGGTATAGTGGACCGCCATGCTCCACGCCCCTTCTATGCGGTCACCGTAGATGTTCCAGGCGGGTTCCCGCAGAGGTGCGAGCAGGGCTACGGCTCGCGTGTCTCCGGGCAGGGTAATGTTCTCCGTCTCCTGGCAGTACATCATTGCTGCTTCGGGGGAAATGATGGCTTCCATAGGAGCCCACCCTTCGGCGGCAACGAGGAACTGCTCTGCGTCGTACGGCACGGAGGCCCGGTTGGCTTTATAGGCTACGAGTGTCTCCGCAGCTCGCCGTAGAGACTCCTTCCAGTCTGGGGCAAATACGTAATCGTCGGACTCCTTACCAAAGATGTAGTACAGGCCTGCTAGGCCCATATCCGTGAGGACATTGTTCAGCCCTGCTGGGTTGTTGCTGGACTGTAGGTACCCGATCTTATACATGTGCCCTGGGTGTTGCGCTGAGGGGATTGTAATGTCTTTGGCATCCCGCTTAAGTGGTCGCCCTATATTCGCGGGCCCTCGGTGCTGTAACCCCAACTCTCGCGCAAGCTCCCGTCGCTTGGCGATATGGGCTGTAGGGTCTTCTGTGTTGAGCTCGAGTAGCCTGGTTAGGTACTCCTCCTCGGCGAGGCGGGTACGTCCGTAATCCTTGTAGTAAGACAGGTAGATATCTAAACCCATGTTCTTCTCCTACCCGCAGCTGGCAACGCAGTCGGGTCCCCATTGGGGTCGTCGGGCAACGTGTTTTCCTCGTCGCCGTTTGGATTTCTGGGTACGAAAGGTAATGCAAGTGTACGGCTCTTTCCGCAGTTTACGCTGGACACAGGCCCGTGTTACGGGCGTGATTTCGCGAGCGGTATTCATTTGTCCTCCTTGCAGGCCACAGTGTGCCCACAACAGTTTCCTGCGAAGTCAGTGTTCTTCGCAGGTACACTTGTCGTCACAGCCCTCGCAGTCTACGCCTATGTATTCGAGGTTAACGACGGGTTCTTTACTGATCTTCAGGTAGGCTCCGCCTGTACCGCATTGGGCACACTCCATCGAAGCGTGCCCTGTTTCGGTGTCGACTTTGATCCACCAGGGTCCGCCGCAGTTGCGGCAGTGGATATGACGCGTAGCCATCAGCTCTCTCCTTTCACCTGTTTCATTACTTCGTAGAAGTGCTCGTGTAGCATACCGAGGTCCGGTTGGTCCTCGGGGTACCAGTTCTTGCCTTCTGACTTGTAGTGGGCTATGTCGTCAGGGTGGGACATTGGCGTCACCAGAAAGGCGGGCACTGCCACCGAGCATCCATCTAAAGCACTGAGGATAGAAAAGGCAACGCCCTCCATTGCGGTCCGCTTGTCGTCCGTGGTTTTGTCCCAGTAGTCGATCGTGTGGCAGATATGCTCGAGTAGTTTGTCTCGTACCTCCTCTGGGGTACGGGCTCGGGGGTCTGACATTTTTCTCCTTGGGGGGGGGGGCAAATCGTTCCGTATCGCGCGCGACTCCACGCACGCGCGAGGCTTCGCTTGGTCTGCCCAGGTAAGAAAGCGGGCAGGAGCCCGCGTTAGAGTTATGAACCTTGCTTGCAGTCTTTACAGTCACGGCTGCACCGGATCTCTTTGCCGGTGATGGGGCAGACAACAATCATAGTTTCCTCCGGGTTACTACTCTTATACCCGACTAGTGGAGTATCCGTTCGCCTGTGCTAGAAGGGGTGGGTCCCCCCTGTGCACCGAAAGGATCTGCTACGCCGGCTTTGCGGTACATACTGGTGATGGCTTCTTTCGGGATTCCGATCTTTAGGAAGATCTCGAGCAGTTCGCTCTGGTGGTTCACGAGAGGTTCCCCTGTGGTTGCCCAGGAGTCCACTTCCCCAAGTACCTTCCGACGTGAGGAACAAGACTTACAAGTACAGCCCTCCCCATCACCGGTAATCTCCTCAGCAAGTTTTCGTACTCCGGCGACTATCTCGGAGAGCACGTGTTCGCACCGCTCTTCTTGGTTGTACTCCTCGGGTGGTGTTGCGACCTCGAGGCGGATAACTGAGACTTCGGAGTTCGCTGCATCGAATAGGCAGTTAGCCAGGTCGAGGGTACGTTCCGTGGGCTCCGGGTGGCCCAGGATTTCGTGGATAGTGGAGCAAGCTACTTCATACGGCATCTCCAACTTCTCCATTAGCTTGCCTACAGTGGCAATGCCACAGAGAAGGAGTTGTTTCTCATCATCAGTGAGATCTTCGAGTTTCATGTATTCCTCTAAGGTTAGTATCTGCCAATCAGGTCTTCGAACATGGAAACGCCCTCGGCCAATTCGGTACCGGAGACACCAAGCTTGACCAGGTGCTCTGTGTACTGTTCTCGTTCGGCGAGGAGTAGTACATCGGGTTGCACTTCAGGAAAGGTGAAACGTATTACTTCAATGTCTGCTGCAAGGTTCCGGAGAAGCATCTCGCAGTCCCGGTATTTCCGGTCTGCATACTTCAACCCTGCCATAAAAAGTTCGGGTCCTCTGTCTTGTGCTACCGCGCTGGTGAAGTTAAGTTCGTGTTCCGCTAATCGTGGAACTGCCTGAAAAAGTTCTCGGTCTGAGTCCATGTCACCCTCCGTTAAAGAGTGGGGGTCCTAGTACACTTATACCAGACTTCGACGGTTTCTCCGCTAAAATATTGAGATGTGATATTCAGAAACTGCTCTCTTCCCTGCTTACCGGTAGTACGGTATACTCATCGCGGAGGTGCTCAGATGAAGTCGAATTTCTCCGAGGGCTTTGCCCCATTAACGGCCTCGTTGCAAGACGAGATACGTAAATTCTCTGGTAGGACGGGCACTAATGTTGGCCGCGATAAGAAGAAAACCGCGTCTATACGATTCCGTCGTTTTTACGCTGAAGCGCTGGAGAAGGCTGCTGCCGACGACACTGGGATGGCGGGCCAGGTAAGAGTGTCGGCCCCAAGGCCGCCGAAGCCACCGGGAGAGAAGGGAGCCAAGGCCAATGCTCCCCGCGTACCCGGAGTGTCGACTCCTAAGGTTCCAGTACCCACGGCCACTGGCATCGACAAGGTGGCGGAGCCTCCCGCACGATACAACAAGATTCAGAATAGAGCTCTCCGGAAATCGGCGGTAGACAATTGGAACCGTTCCCAGAAGGTGGATAAGTGGCAGCAGAAGAATCCGGGAGAGGGAGTCTTTGAGCCGGCGGGACAGCCGCAGAGAGTGAAGCCCACAGACCCTACTAACCCGATGGGTGCCCCGGCACCTTACAATACTCCGGCACCATCTACGGGAGCGAAGCACCCACCAGCACGGAACTTAAAGCCATTACAGAATAAGGCTATGGATACTGGCGTGCGAGCCAACGCCGCGGACATGTTTAGTCAGATGGACTCCATGGGGAAGACGCAATGAGGGGTACTGCGCTTCGGGAGGCATTCGAGGACGAGTTGCGGAAGTGCGCCGGACTTCTCGCTACCTTGAAGAAACTGCGACCGGAGAAACCCTTGCGGGGCACTGCAAAGGAGCTTCTCGTGGCGAACAAGCGTGCGCTAGCCGCGGATGCTTCAGCGGTTACCTCCAACAAAGCCCACAGCGCGGCACTAGCTGAGCTACGGAAAGACGAGAACCTTCCGGCACCAGTCCCGGGGAAGCCACTCAAACGAAAAAAGAAGCAGGTACTTAGTGGGTAAGAAGTCACGAGTTCGGTCGCATGTACGTACCTCGAAGGGCAAGCCCGTAGTGGTGCGCTCGCACGTCAGAGAGCGAGAAGGCCCCCATAGTAAAGCGTTCTTGAAGATACCAACGGCTAAGGATGTAGTCTGGGACTACGCTGTCCAGAGGCATGCGGCGAAGAGAGCTGGGTTACACTACGACCTGCGCCTGGGTGACGGTAAGGGAAATGCCCACAGCTGGGCGATACGTCACCTCCCAGAGCCGGGGCAGACATCCTTCGCCGCGCAGACTTTTACCCATGATTCCAAGTACATGCACTTCGAGGGCAAGTTGAAGGGGTACGGCGCTGGGGATGTCAAGGTACACGATCGTTCGCGTGCATACATCCATTACGCAGGGGACGAACGTATCCTCTTCTCGGTGGTGCGTGGTAGGTCAACGGAAGACTTCGCGTTGATTCGCACCCGGGAGAAGAATTGGCTAATCCACAACATGTCGATGCCTGAGAAGAAGGTGCCTCGTGGTAAGGAGAGTTACAAGGAGATCGAGTTTGGCCTCAATTTGATTGATGAGCACCCAGATGCTGTAGTGGCCGCGAAGTTGGACGGCGCGCACAGCCGGATCATCTTACGTCCAGGGAAGCGGGCTAGAGCCTTCTCCCACCGGAAGTCCAAGGTAGGGGACAAGCTTGAGTACACGCATAAGGTCCCGGGGCTCTTTGACTTGAAGCCTTCCTCGGCCAAGGGGGACACAGTACTAACCGCGGAGATCCTGGCAATCGGGCTCCTCGGTAGGCCGGCACCTCCGGAGAGAACTACTGCTTTGCTTAACTCCACCGTGCTCAATAGCAAGGAAACACAGAATGAGACTGGTGAGATTCTGGTGCCGTACCTTTTCGATGTTGAGACCTACAAAGGGAAACCGATGGGCGACGAGCCCTACATCGAACGGCAGAAGGTGCTCCGGAAGATTGCAGACAAGCATCCGGTATTCAAGTTAGCGCCGATTGCGATCACACGTCCGGAGAAGGAGAAGTTGATCAAGGCGATCGCAGAGCGAACCCACCCGCTAACCAGTGAGGGGGTTATACTCTGGGACAAGCGGCCGACCAAAGCAAAGGTGAAGCAGGAGCACGATATATTCATTCGTGATATTTTCGAGGGGGAAGGTAGGTTAGTCGGCAAGGCTGGCGGATTCTACTACTCCCATACTCCAGGCGGCCCGGTAGTAGGTAAAGTAGGAACTGGCTTCTCCGATAGCCTCCGGCAAGATTTGTGGGACCGGAAGAAGGATTACGTCGGTAAGGTGGTGCGCGCCACAGCATTAGGTAAGTATCCTTCGGGTGCCCTTGAAAAGCCGAGCTTCTCAGAGTGGCATGTAGAGAAGAACATCGGTGAGAAGGATTCGCTTGCTATGCTCACTTCGGAGTTCTCCGCGATCCTCAAGAAGGTCGGGGGTAAAGAAGTCTGAGGTACAAATCGGTGGTAGCGGTGCAGTCGGTGCCCTCGGCCTCAAGAATGTGGGGGACCTAGATGTTTCAGCCACCCCCGCAGCTTACGCCAAGTTGCAGAAACATCCTTTAGGTAAAGCAGCGGTCGGGAAGAGTGGGGATCCTAAGGTAGAGTTTGATACTCCAGCTGGGGAGATAGAGGTATTCACGGGTACGTGGATGACCGCGGGGGAGGACTTCGCGCAGCGTAATGAAGTCCTGAAGCATAAGGGTTGGCATTTCTGGTCTCCGGAGAAGGTGCTGCGCTGGAAGCGGGCAATGGGAAGACCTAAGGATGCGAACGATATTAGGTTGCTAACTAAGGCGGGGTACGGGAAGTAACCTACGCTTCCCAAGAGTTTGGAGGTTGTGGTACGCTACCTCCAATAGAAATGGGCAACGGAGCCCTACCATATAAGGCTGAGGAGGACGCAGTGGAACCAATCGATCTTTTTGCGGAATTTTACGGGGAAGCATTAGAGAAAGTTGCGGCGGCGAAGGCAGACAGTGGCCGTACGCGCGTCGGTTTCCGCGACCTCAATCGCGCTGCTATGCTCGCTAACCAGCGGTCCAAGACTGGCGTTGGCCAGTATATCAATAGCAATGAGCAGATGAAGCGCGTTGGTAAGGCCGGGCTGAAGGGCGGCGGCGTGGGTCTTGCAGCTGGAGCACCGATTGGTGCGCTACTGGGCGCTCTTGCGGGTCGGGCGCGTGGTCGAGCCGGGATGGGCGCAAAGGCTGGTGTTCTCGGCGGTAGCCTCTTTGGCGGTCTCATTGGGGCTAACGTCGGGGAGCAGAAAGAAATTTTCAAGAGTCTGCGAGAAAAAGGGATTTACCCGAAGTGGCACGGATTCTCCGGGAGCTTAAGCCCGGATGCAAATCGGAAGCTGAAAGCCTATCGCAAAATGAAGGCGAAGAAGTAGTATGCCTGCAGCTCCCGAGAGTGACGTAGTACGCGCAAAACTTCGTCGTAAAAAAGCAGCCGAGAAGCGTGACGCGAGGGAGCAGCGAGAGCTACTCTCTATGCGGGAGGCTGCGCGTGAAGTTGCGGCACCCGTTGTCGCGTACAAGACGCGGCCGTGGCTTAACCGCGCGTCGTTGAGGCCCGCGGATCGCGTCCTCCGCCAACATAACCCAGCACTGGAGGCGCAGACCGAGAAGTTGCTTCGGAGTAAAGCGGGCGATGTGGTCTATATCCCCAAGGGCCAGGAGTCGCCTTTCGCGGCGAACCGGGGGGCCCGTGGGCCGCTGGTTCTTGACGCAACGCGGCTGCAGCAGTTGGAAACCATCATGCGCCGGGCGGACCCAAAGTACGTCCCTACCGGCGAAGCTGATGTAGCGTTGTCCCGGGGCAAGAAACATATCTTGCACTACCCGAAGACCGTTGGTCAGCATCCCGCGATAATGGCGCACGAGCTAGGGCACGCTACAAAGGGCCCAGTAGGTAGGGCGCTGAATACAAGACCTGCGCGGCTTCTTCGTCTACTTGAGGGGTTTCCGGTGGGTCTGGGTGCGGTCGTTGCGGGCAAGAGGCTTATCGAACACTCAGACATGAGTAACGAGCAAAAGGCAAAATGGATGGGGGGCACCACAGCTGCCGCAGCCCTTCCCAGTGGGATAGTTGTCGCGGAGGAGGCTAGAGCTTCGTTAGTTGGTCGCCGCCTGATGAAGAAATACCTGGGGAAAGCCTCTGGAGCAAAGCCCATGTTGGGGGCCTTGGGGTCCTATGTCACAGCTGGGTTCGCGCCCATTCTCGGGGTAGGCCTCTACCACACAGCGACACTCAAGCGGAGAGCAAAGCAAGATAAGCTCAAAGCGCTCTACCGGAAAACACCTAAGTATATCAGCCGTACCCGGCATCCGATTACTGGTGTGTACGTTTACAAGTACCGGAAGAAGTAGGTAAAAGACCCCCGAAGGGGCCCCGCCCCCGAAGGGGCTGCTGGCTACTCGTCTTCACCAGCTTCATCGTCCTCAACTTCCTCCTCGATCTCATCCTCGAGGCCAGCGTCCACCATAGCCTTGTTCATCTCGGGCCCGAAGGACTCACCGATCTCCTCCACTGCGCCTTCGTATTTCTCGACGGCGGCCATGAGGGGGGAGGTGTCCGCGTCCTTGACGAACTCGATAGCTGCGAGGACAGCCTTCTCGGTGTGCTTCCACTCGACCGGCTTCAGGTCCTCAAGCACGGCGATCGGCACATCGAGGAACTTCACGGCCGCTTCCAGGACGAGCTCAGGATGTTCGCTGAGGTCCCAGTAGAGCTGGCCAACGGCGTGCACAACATTGGCCGACATCTTCATCGTCACGGAGATCAGCGGCCCGAACTTCGGAACCTCGGTGCCCATCTCGACAAGGGTTTCACTCGCTTCAGAGACAGCAGACTTGATCTGTGCGGCTACGTTCATAGCATCTCCCAAAACAATTCGCGTAGTATAGAACATGACCAGCGAGCACCGCGCTCGTAATGCTGGTCTTCGATATTCTTATACCCAGGGAAACTTCTGTTTTTACAAGGTAGACACTGGACCCAAAAGTTTTGCATAATAGGATCAGATTCGTGGGGGCACCATGCAGAGCACATTTCGGTTGGGTAAGTACGATAAGGCGCGAGCCTCCGCGTTGAAGATAGAGTCGGGCAACTACCCTGGTCATGGGAAGATACCGCCACCGCCACCGGGTGCACGTACCGGGTACGGAATATTCAATCGTGATAAATGGATAGGATTCGTCGAGTTGACTCGGCCCTTCAAGAAGCAGAAAGTCCACGAGAACCGGAAGGCTGCGTTTGTCGGAGTCGGTATTCTGCCGGAGTACCGTAAGCAAGGTATAGCGGAGAAAGCTGCCCAGGAGTTGATGCAGAAGCACCCCGAGGTAAAGAAGTGGTGGTGGCAGGCGCTACACTCTAACAAGCCAAGCCTCGGCCTCGGGAAGAAACTGGGTTTCAAGGGAGGTAAGATGTCGGAGAAGTATACAACTCTGGAGAAGACTGCCGGGTTATTGGAATACCTCGGACTGAAGAAGCGTAAGCTCAAGGGGTCCATCCGTCGGCCCCCGAGAACAGCCCTCGACGATTTGCGCTTAAGAGTCGGTAACGAGATTGCTCCGCAGGGTATGCGGCTGTACAAGAAGTACGATAAGGCCCGTGGCCCCCACGGCGCGAATTGGAAAACGGCGGACAAGGTAGTTATAAACGATCCGTTTGTCCGGCGGAGTGCAGCTAAGCATGGCGCGCGTGTTACCGGGGCCCGACCAGGCAACTCTGAGGGTAATTGGAAAATATCAATTGAGCCGCTGAGGAAAACTGCGGCGCAGCAGACGCTGCCGGTCAACTTCCCGAAAACAACTAAGTTGCTGCAAACGATGTCGCCAAAGAAGCAGGCTCCCGCATGGAGAAGTAATGGCAACTGAGAAGGTACGTGCACATATCCGAAAGACGCCTGGTGGGACCATCACCGTAGTAAAGCCTTACGAGCGGAAAGGTGAGGACCACGAAAAGCGCCAAACCAAAGAGATGCAGCTTTGGTGGAAGTGGAAGCTCGGCGGAGAGCGGCCTAAGGACCTGAAGCCTCTGGTGCGCAGTTTTATGCCCCTGGTGAACAAGCAGGCATCTGTGTATACCAACCGTGTCCAGATCCCCCCAGAGGCCATCCGTGCAGAATACATTAAGCATCTAATTGCCGGGCTAAAGGCCTATGATCCGACAAGGGGCGCGGCGCTAAGCACTGCTTTGGTTTGGTACATGAAGAAAGCCCAGCGCTTTATCATGACCTACCAGAACACTGCGCGTATCCCGGAGGAGGACATCCGTTTGATTCGCACATTCGAGACCGCTCGCGCGGATTTGGGCGAGGAGAAGGGAAGAGCCCCTACGGATGCGGAGCTCGCTGAGCGGTTGAAGTGGCCGGTAGCTAAGGTTATCAAGATGGACAACCAACTTCGAAAGGACCTCTCTACTTCGAAGTTTGAATCGGACCCCACCGCGGTTATGCCGGCGTCGGAGAAGGAATTGCTGAAACTCTTCCTCTACGAGTTGAAGGATGAGGAGCAGGAAGTTTACCGTTACCTGACCGGCCTCGGGCGCGAGCATATAACGGATGTCCAGGTGCTGGCTGGTAAGCTCAAGTTGCCGCAGCATAAGGTCTACCGCATCAGAATGAGTATAGCGAAGAAGCTGAAGTCATACGTGGATAGCACATCACCACGAGGTGCTTATGAGTCTCAAAGACAAAGTTTTACAGCTACAGCAGCTGCTAAATGAGCATGTAGATAAGGAAGAGGCCCGGGTGCAGACGCTATCCACCTGGCTCCAGGAGTTGAAGGAGGCGGAGGCATTTTCGCCGTTCGCCGACACACTCACTGGGTGGGAGGCCGCTATTGATGAGAACATCGTTTCTCTACTTGGGGAGGAGCCCCAGGCGTAGTACATTGCGTGGCCGCGTGGGGGTTGTTACAATTCCCAACAGGACTATAGGCGGGAGCCGGTATGTTTGTTAAGTTGTCCCAACCAAAGAAGTTCTGGCATTACTCGACGTCGGACCACACCGACCTGACCCTCACGATCTACGAGCCGGACGGTACGGCTTTAACTCCGATCGTCACTACCGCGGTCTCTGCTGTGGTGAATTACTTAAGGATTACCGCGGCTTATACATTCACTACGACTGGTACGTACCGGTTGAAGTGGACTGCTACAGGGTACACGGATTGGGAAGAGTGCATAGTAACCACTACCCCACCTGCGGACGAGCACCCGGGAGTCTCCCGTAAGTACGTAGTGGAAGGTGCTAGCTGGGCCGCCCCACGGCTATACGTGCTGGATAGCGATCTCGCTGCAGAGGAGGATTGCGCGTTCACCGCCCTAGCGGCGTCCGTTACCTCCTCGAAAGCAGTAGCTACATTTACTATCCCTGCCGGGGCTTCGATTACGGTGGCCTTTGATTCTACGTCGCCTACGTATACAGTGAGTCTTACCGCGGGCGTGCAGACATTATTGTTCGTGCTCGACGAGATAAACTCGGCCATTCGTTATGGTAGAGCCCTAACTTCAGCAGGAAGTATTCGTATTGAATCTGACTACGAGGGTGAGGCCACGCAGGTGGTACTCGGCGGACACGCGGCAACCCTAACTGAGTTAGGTCTTACAGCGGGGACGTACACTGCTACCTTCGATGACCCGCCCATTACGCTAACCGCAGTCGATAGCACGCTAGCTTACGAAACCTCCAAGTTTGTCCAATTGGACGAAGGGAACTACCTATTCCTCTGGACTGACGGCACCACGGTGCAGTTGGCTGAGGACGTGTTTGTCTACTCGGACCACACTTATGCCGACTGCACGTTTGAGGTTGTAGAGAGCACTACTTCGGATGCGCTTACCGGGGTAGAGGTCGTGGTTATGAGCACCGCTGGTGTAACCCTGCGCCGAGGCTTTACGGGAGTCGACGGCATATTCAGCACCTCGCTGGAGCCGGGTACTTATATCGCGACCGTTCGCCGGGACCGATGTGTCTTTGGTATCAACAACTTCACCATCAACGTGCAGGATAGGCACTCTACCCTGGCCACCAATGACTTCTCGCTGTCGACTAACTTCACACGGCCGAACTTCTCAGATGCACCGATTGTCGGCCAAACATCCTTCTCCACTATGAAGGCGCAGTTTATCGACATGCAGGGTAGGCCTTTGGCGGGTATTCGTGTGCTTGTCTCGCATAACTACGTGCCGTACCAGGTTACTTCAGTTGCTGGTACTGCAGTAGCCGTGTCGGGCCACCCGCTTACTCTCTTCACGGACGGCATGGGTGCGATAGAAGAACCCTTGATTCGCGGTGTAACAGTAGAGGTGTCTGTCGAAGGCACTTCTATCCGGAGATACTTAACGGTCCCAGCTTTGTCGGAGTTTAACTTGCTGGATTACTTTACCCAGGATGATCTGTTCGACATTGTTCGGTTACAGGCCCCCGCAGCGGTACAGGTGGATATCTAATGAGCATAAAAAACTTGATGGGTTACATTGAGAAGGTCGCGGCCGGCCCGTCTGCCGACGAGCAGAAGGCGGATGAGTTAACTAAGGCTAAGAAGGCACTGGAGGCTAGGATCGCAGCGAATGTCGGCGGAATAAAGGCTCCACCCAGTACCTCCGCAGCCGGGGTAAAAGAGCAGCCTGGGCGCGAAGCCGTAGTTGGGAAATCTGCTCCCCCCAAGGATACGCGGGTGGGCTATAGTAGCGATCTAGCTGATGCCGATAGAAGCAATAAGCGGTATGGGGCCGTGTCCTACGCAGACAACTTAGACTATCGCACCCTCCGGGCACAGGACCAGGAGAAGCGCAATAAGGCTACAGCGGGACGAACGCAGCCCTCGAGATCCTCCGGGTCTGGGCCCGCCGAGGCGGACAAGATAGACCAGTGGGATGCCGCGCGGAAACACCGCATCCAAGGAAACACCGTCTTTGTGTATAATCGCCACAAGAAACCGGAGTACGCCGCGGACAAGAAAGAACGTCTCAAACAGCAACAGCGACACGTGACCGACCAAAAGCTTAAGAAGCGTCCTACGAAGTTGAAGCCGCTAACCTCGGATAGCAAGCAGGAGTTCTACCGAAGGAACCGGTCTTCGATTCCGTACTCGGGCCGCAGGAACATCCGCACCCCTAGTAGGATGCAGCGCGCCAGCAGAATCCTTACCCAGATCCGAGACAAACAACGGCAAGCAAACCCCGAACCGGCCGGCCCACTGCGAAGTTTGGGGAACAAGATTACAGCGACGGCTACAAAGGTAAAGGATACCGTGGGTAGGGCGGTACGGGGTGAGCCCCAGCCGCCGGCAGCTACCCCACTGGACTTTATGCAACGATTCAAGAAGAAGCTCCCGGGCGAAGCACCGCAGCGGGGAGATAGTACCTCACCGACCTTGCCTGCGGCGGACAAGAATACGCCTAAGGCACCCGTGGCGCCGAGTAGCGGCCCTAAGACTCCGGGAGCAAAGGCACCGAATACCCGCGCGAATACTATGGCGGGAATTGACGCTATGATTACTCGGCTAAACGCACCGGGGAAGGAAGGATACACCTACGGAGGCAAGTCTCGCGATGCACGTGTAGCAGACTACAGAGCAAAGCGGAAACGCTTGGTGGGTATGTCTGACAAGGACTTCTCGAAGAAAGAGAATTGGAAGGTAAACGAGTATACCCCAAACCGGTTTGGGCAGGACTACGCTCGGATGGATGTACTCGACGCTCGAGGTCGGAAGGCAAAACCCGTTGAGCAGGCAAAACTCGACAAGAATTACAACACTATCGTCACGCGGAACCGTGGAGCACCTAAACGGGTGCGGCAGGCTCAAGCAGCACCAGTCGCACCGCCGGCACCTAAAGTTGTACCGAAGGTACAGCGAGAGTCTTCGTACACTGGTAGGCGAATTACGGAAGCCATGAATAAGCAGAAGCAACAAGCTACACCTGTTGTGGCAAAGTAGGAGCGTTAGTATGCGCAGAGAGATACTAAACCAGTTGCGGGGCCTATTAGACCCCGCAGTGGTGACCGAGTTAGAGAAGCGAGCAGCCTCCGGCTTTGGCGATCCGTCGAAGGGGTTCGACCCCAATGCTGGGAAACCTAAGAAGAAGCAGGATTTCTCTGCGTGGGATAATCGTAATAAGCCCGCGGCACCTGCGAAGCCGGCGGGGGAGGCCACTAAGAACTGGACGGAATCCAAGCGAGTAGCTGGTGGCCGCACCGGTATGGACATGCGGGACGTGCAGGGAAAGGAGTGGAACCAGCTCGGGTACAGCTCCCCGACACCTAAGTATGCTCCCCCTCGCCAGGACTACAATTGGCGGCATGCCGCAGTTGGTACCGACGCGGGCAACAAGTGGACGGCGCACAGTAACCGAGCTGCCGCGCATCAGGCGAGCTCCGGGCGGGACCTTAAGCGATTGCGGATGGAGCGCGCGGCGATGGGCGACGCTACCCCAGGTTACGAGTTCAACCAGCGCGTTACGAAGGCAGTAGAGGGCGCTAACCCTAACGTAGCCGGAATGGCAGCGTCCGCCTCCCCCGGTGGCTTGGTAAAGTACGAACTGAAGGCCGGCGCAATGGCGGGAGCGCTGTCGGGAGCAAAGAAAGCCTGGCCCGCAGTTAGGACTGCTTTCCAGAACATATCTCGTGGAAAGAACGTGGTACAAAACTCCGCTACCAGCGCAACACGAGTACCGAACCCCGCGGTGCAAGGGACACCACCTGCGTCCCCGCCAGCCGTTAAGGGACCGGCGGCGGGAGACCCAGCCTCCCTCGGTTCTCCGGGCGCAATGAACGTAAAGCCCGCAGTGGACTCTGCTAAGCGTGTAATCTCTAAAGGCAAGGTCACACCTAAAGCCCCTGCGAGCAAGCCAGCAGCAACAACGGGCAGTAAGGTAACTACTCGTGAAGCAGTCGACACCGGACTTAGCGCCGACGATGCCGTGAATGCCGCCTCTGCTGGTGCAGATGCAGTTTCCCAACCTGGGGTGGGTGCCCGTACCTGGGGCAAGGCTAAGAACATAGGCGGTAAACTCCAACGGGCGGTTGGGTCGGTTGTACCTTCGAAAGGTACCGCACTTGGGGTGGCTGGCACTGGCCTCGCGGCATGGGGACTGGATGCCTATAGGCGCCAACCTGAAGGAGAAAGGACGTTTGAGGGGATGCGCAGCAACATGGTAGACGACCTTGCGCGAACGGGGCGTTCTGCAACTACCGACGGACTCAAGCCTCCGCCTACAGGGGAGGCGACCAAGCCGCCTCTCAAGGATGGCGATCGTTGGGCTAAGGAGGATCTAAGTGGCAAGCCGCAGAGGGGCCCGGGATCGGAGGGCGCAGTAGGAGACCAGAACGACCGGCCACCGCTTCCGCAGGAGCCTACGGATAAGAAGCCTTCTACTATTCCACCGGAGAAGCCCCAACCGATACCTACGAGGGCTCAAGCACAGGCTAAGGTAGAAGAAGCTCAGCCGAAAGCTAGCCCGGCCGCAGCGGAAGCCCAACCTCAGGCAGCCCAACCGGCAGCTGAACCCCAACCGGCAGCGGCGGAGGCAAACAAGCAGTACGCCGACCTCCAAGCAGCTATACCCAAGCAATACTTTGACGACCTCTCTTCCCAGGAGCGGGAGCAGTTCAGTGCGCAATTAGCTAAGAATCCGGAGCTCGCTAAAGAGTGGGCCGCCCACCTAAAGGGACTAAAATAAATGGCTGGTGATATCTATGTAACCCTGGTCGACTCGCTGCTGTCCCCCTTTGCGGGGGTAGTTGTAAAGCTGTACGAGGACGACGGGGCGTTCGGGGTCTACCTGGCGGAGGATACTACTGACGCTAATGGCCTCGCTTCTTTTGTTGGGTACGCGGATGACGATTACTTGGTTCGGGTACGCGTTCCTGCCGGTAACCCCTTTACCGTACCTGCCGGGCTTACACAGGCGGTCACTGTAGCAGGATCCGACGTCTCAGTAACGGTAACTGGCGCATCGGTGACTACGCCTACGTCGAGTGACGCACGCTACTGCCGTTGCAGTGGTTACTTCACCGATCTGGTGGGAGCAGCTGCAGCAGGACGTTCATTGTACTTCTCACGACCGGAGCACATTCCAGCAGGTACCATCAGTTCTTCCCAGGCGCTTGGTATTCTAGGGGGTACTTACCAGGTTACATTGAGTGCCGCCGGGTATGCCGAGATAGATTTGCCTCGAGGGGCCGAGCTGTACGTTATGCTTCCCGACTTCATCGATGATCCGCAAGAGATCCACATTCCTGATGCAGCGAGTGCAAACCTCGTGGACGTGGTACTTCCTTACCTATCCAGCGTCACCTACGTGGACGGGGTTACACCGACTACCACTATCTCTGTAGCTGCTGGAGCAACGAAGACTGTAGCGCTCTCGGGCCTCCTCAGGTCCGGAGTAGCTGCTGCCCCGATTACTACATTCCTGCAGTACGCGACACCTACTGCGGGTTACTCTTTTAGCATCACAGACTCAGGTGAGACTGCCACTTTGACGGTTACTGGGATAACGGCCGGCACCTACTCTATGGTCCCATTATCAATTGTTGATAATTTTCTTTTGCCAGAGCCGACAATTTCGGGTACCTTAACTGTGGGGGTTACGTAGAGTGGAAGTTCAAACACTGCAGGACCAATTGCTTCCTGAGTCCGTCTTCCGGTTTTACATTCGCCGGGACCTGGACCTAGAGCAGGGTCCAAAGGTTCGCCGACTATGGTTAGCAGTGTTGCAGCGAGCTCTCCAGGATTACGTGACTGTCATGCAGGATGGTGCTGTAGACGAAGAATTGGATGTCTGGTTCAACGACCCAAGTGATGCTTTTGGGAGTTACCGGTCAATATGTCACATACTCGATATCGACGGCGACCGTCTTCTTGAACACCTGCCCAATATCTCTGACGAAGGCTTACGTGGTCTACGAAAATCGGGGCTAGGGGATGTATACTAACGCCGCCAAGCAGTTGCTATCCACTATTCTGGATACCTCGCGAAACACTGTCCGCTCAGACCGCACCCGTCTCCTGAATGACATCAAGCTAGTTCTGGGCATTACCGCGTACCTGGATCCGGATACTTTGTGGGAGGCCTCTTACCTCGCGTCTCGTGAGTTTATAGCGGCTGCGGCCAGAGTCGACACAGCAATGGATACGTTAACCGCGGCCTTCCGCGCGACTAAGCCGCAACAGGTAACGCCACCCAAAACGGTGGTCGCGAATACGTTACTGGAGATTTCCCCCTCCTCGCAGGTCTACGCCACGGAGTTGGAAACCCTGCTAAAGAAGTTCCCGCGCCGAGACCTATCGTCAGCCCAGGTATACGATGTACAGGCGGGTCTAAAGACATTGCGCGACTCCCTGCTGCTTTGCTTTAAATCCGCCCTGGTTCTTAAGTCCATCCCGAACATCCGGATGCGCCTATTCACCAGTTACTTCGCAGACCGTATCAAAGCCTGGGTTACAGAAGTAATTGAGAAAACCCCGTCGGACCTGGAGGCAGTTGAACAACTGGGCGCTATACACCAGTTAGTGTTGATGTCGCAGACTGGGTTAGAGACCCCGTCGATCAAGTACACCGGGGCTTGTACACTAGGGACCACGGAGCCGGCGCGAATACAGATCGGTTCACCAGTCTATGCCGTTCCCGGGGGGACTACCATGGGGTGGAAAAACGACCCCGACGTGGCGGTTCCCTACACCGTGTGGACCATACCCACGGCTACCCCCGCGGAGATCGATCTCGGTGACGGGTGTAACCCCGTGGGCCCCATCACTCCGAACCAGTGGGTGGTTACGGCGGCTAACCTCAACTTTGAATGCCGCGCCAACAACGAGGTTTACACTGGGGTTCTCCTGGCGGGAACACGCAACAGCGTGGATATGCGTATCCACCTCGACGCGCAGGTAACGGGCGCGCTTCCCCGCCCCTTCGATTTTGTGGTTAGCGGCACTAACATACTCATCCAGATGTTAGACGCTAACCGCTCCCCAGGGATGCAACTGTACTTCGCCGGGGGTGCTGCGAGCTTCAATTCCCATTGCGATGCCGCACAAGAAGGGTGGTACCAAGGCGCGTACGCACCAGGGTTGCTGACAAGCACTAATGCTCCCACTATCGTGCAAGAATCCTCTTTCCCTGTGGGGCAAGAACCTCTGGCTGCTACGCTGAATGCCGCGGGGACGATCACGCTGGCTACCGCTAATACGTCGATCTTGGCTGACGACCTAATCACAGTGAACTACCTCACTGGGTTCGGGCAGCCGCATCGCGCTACGTACCGCATCGACTCGATTGTGGCCGGCCTCACTATCACTGTGACCGCGGGCCACAGTAGTCCAGCCGATTTCGCAACCTCTGGAGCTATACCGACTACGGTAGCAACAGTACCCGAGTCTGTGGAAGTAGAAATATCACGAGTGAATAATTTCATTGAGGATGCCAGCTATCTGGACGTAGCTGGCGAGGTGGAATTGGACGTCGCAGCAGCTACTGCGTATGCCACTGGGTTCTCCGTAGTCCCGGCTACGACACCGGATGTACCGGTTCGGGTTGGGGATATTGTGGCGTACGGAAGTTCGGGGGCTACAGATGTAGTCTCTGGGCTGGACCCCATTCGCGTAGTGACAGGTATATCGACGGAGGTAACTTCGGTGACTATCTCCTCGGGACTTGGCGACGCGCTAGGTGCCTTGCCCATGGGAGACGCCTTAAGGAAGGAGATAGCTCTAGGGAGCTCCTCGATTCTGGGCCGTCTGCACGATCTGATGGCGGCGACCACCTGGACATCCTTTTCCGCTTTCAGCAATTCGGCGGATCAGTTACTAACTGACATTTCGGACTTGTCCACAGTACTGAGTGCCGCACAGTTTTCAGTGAAGCGGTTGCCGTGGGTGATTACTATGCTGCGCCAGCATGGTTACGATCGGGCGGAAGAGTCTTTGCGCCGGGGCGATATATTTGAATTCATACCGCAGACGGCGTTAGACGCTTCTGGCGCTTCGAGCGTCCTAAATCAGCTGAATCTCCTGATTAACTCTCTGTAGTTTATGTTGTGAGTAGTTGGCTGCGGTGATACACTTTTGGCTAAAGAACCGGGGGTGCGTCTGGTATGGACCAGGTAAAGCAGAACCAACTACTCGACAAATTGGGTGGTGTGTATGCTGACCTACTCGGCCTGGTCGCTCAACGAGAGGTAGTTGACCGGTACGTCGGGGAGTTCTCCATCGCCTATATGGTAGACGAGGAAATCGCCTACCTCACAGGGGATTCAGCAGCTACCACTTACTTCGGGTGCACCATCACGCAAGGGCGCACCAGCGTTCTCGACCGCCTGAAAGGTATGCGGGAGACGGTGCAGGCTATCCTAGATGGAATTCCTGAGAATGAGGACCTCTGATGTTTGACCTGAAACTCATAAACGCGGTGGATTCTCTACCGGTTACTTCGGCGGACATCGAGTCGCTGTACCCGTTAGTGGTTGTTCTAACGGGCCACAACTTCGACTTCGCGGCGCAGGTAGTCCTTAACTACGTGACGATCCCTAGTGGGCCTGATGTGGACGGTATCGCGGACACCACTGGTTCCTTCCAGATAATTTCGCCGGATACTATACGGGTAGTGTGCCCGAAATCTTTGTGGTCTAAGCGCCTGGAGCGAATCTTCGTACTAGGCGAAGACGTTGTCCAACTGAATGAAATTACACAGCTATCCTTTGGGTTCAACAACTTCAAGCCAGTTGGTGGGATGACGAAGGTAATGCAGCATTTCTGCAAGTTGCTGCGGACTACTCCTGGCTCCGATTTCTTCGAACCGGATCAAGGTGGCGGGTTACAAGAGTTCGTGGGGATGACCCTGGATCGTACCAATGCCCAGGGATTTATAGCTAAGCTGCATCTGGCGATTCGTCGGTGTGCAGATGACATTAAGAAAAGCCAGCGTGGTAGAGAGTGGAAACTGCCGCCCGACGAGATACTGCTCGACGTGATACCCGTCGACGTGGGGTTCGATGCAGAAGCCCTCTCGATTTCGGTTATTTTGAATGTCCAGACCGCGGCAAGGCAGGCAGTCGTTAAAATGGGAGTATAGCTCATGGTTACAACGTCGATCCAAAACTTCATCGTCACTCTGCTGCAAAACTACTTCCCTGAGCTGGAAGCCACTGAGGGTTCTGACCTGTTCTCGGAGATCGTGCAGCCGATCCTCGATCGTCTGGGGGACGACCTCTTTGAGACGGATATTGATAGTTTTGTAGCCCAGCGCATTCGGGATGAGTTCCCGGAGTTGGACATCGACACCGCCGGTTCCGTGGCTCGAGATGTTTTTGTTAATCCGGCTATTCTGTTGTTCCAGGCAGTTAAGCGAGAGTTGGAGGTTATCCGGCAAGCGCAGAGTTTGAATCAGTCGAGCACCCTAAGCACAGAAGAGTTGGACGCCCTGCTCGCGAACGTCTTCGTTGTTCGCCGCCCCGGGTCCCGCGCAGCTGGTGACGCTCGCGTGTATTACGCCGCGCCCACCACCATCCAGGCAGACCCCACTGTCTCCTTCACCGCTTCAAACGGCCAACTCTACGTTGTGGACGGGACCTTCGACACCACCGTAGCACTTATGTCTTCCCAGGTTGAGGGAGATTTATACTATGTTGATATTCCTGTACTCGCGGTAATCGAGAGCGACGATGCGAATATCAGCGCGGGCCAGCTGTTGAGTGCAAGCGGTCTCCCCGGGTACGTTAAGGTCACCAATGCCGAGAGCTTTGCGGGTGGTGTAACGCAGGAGACTAACAGTGCGTTGCTCCTACGCGCGGGTGACCTCATTACCGAACGCTCGTTGGTTACCCAGCGTGGAGTTCGTACATCCCTGCTGCAGGAGTACCCAGAGCTCAAAGGCGTTTCTGTAATCGGAACAGGCGACGACGCCATGACTCGCGACATCATCCGCGGGAATACGGAAGTATCCGGCCTTGGGTATGGTGGCGTATACGCAGCTGGGGCCTACGGGTACTTCGGCCTCTCCACTACTTGGAATATCTGGACAACACAACGATTCCCGATCAACAACGTAATGTACAACATGGCAACTACCTTGACACCCCCACCAGCGTTGGTCCCCAACCAAGTGTACGCGGATTGGTACAGTAACGCAGTTGCCGTGGGAGACCAGGTAACTACTCTTGGGCACTGGTACAACATTAGCGCAGTTAACTCGCCGTTCCCCGGCGCTGAGGTGGAGCTGGAGGGTTCTATTGTCACTTCTAGCGACGACTACGGTCTGGGTGGAACCGCGCTCACGGCCGTCGGGCAGCCCTACATGCCTCAAGCTCTGGACGGGGCAAACCGATTTACCTGTGCGCCCATGTTCTTTACGGATACCTTTGGGTTAACCGTCCCAGTTCCTGAGGTAATTAAGAACTCAATCGACCCAGATACGGATTGGCTCCTTGTACTAGATAACAACTTCTCCGTAGGCCTGGGTGGGTCCGGCACTGCTGATAAGTACCAACGAACTAAGTACTTCCCGATTTTAGCCGCTGAGGAGGATGGCGGGGGGAACACTACGTTTACCATCCAGTCCCAAAACGTCAATTACACGCCACGGGTAGTGGACTGGATTGCCTGGGGAGCACCTGATGTTGCAGGCACTGCAAACTGGGAGACCTTTAAGACTGGCGACGTTACGGCGATTAACCGGGGAATCGGGATCGACTTCGTAGGGGCAGCGGCCACAGATAAAATACTCCTGATGCCAAACGTCGACGTTGACTTTGCCGGTGAGAACGTACTTCCGGGCGATATAATTACAATCCTCGCGGTAGAGGCGACTAGCCCCTTCGAGGTGGACTTGTGGTGTGAGTTTATTATCGAGAGCATCAACGGTTCGGGCCAACTAGTGTGCGTCCAGGATCGGAATTGGTTGTACAACGGGGCTGGGGCGATGTTCCCGACGTTATTCGACGCGGGCGGCCCCTACAACCCAGCCGGTGAGGTGACATTGGCGTTGTACACCTGTTACTGGACTGTCCGCAGGGGCAATGGCTCGGGAACAACTACACCCGATAGTACCTTTTGTTGGCCCACTAGCTTCATGCCCTCGTGGCAGTTGCCTGGTGCGGGGCTCACTTACGTGTACCATGCTGGTTGGGCTGCAGCTACTCCAGCTGGGGCTGTCGACTTTCACAGACAATTCGGGGAGTCTCACCCGGAAGCGCACGACACGGTTATACCAGTAGCAGTGGCGAACCAGGCGGCAGCTTACGAGCCTTGGACTACCACGGAGTGGGCGATCCTACGTATTCCCACGGCGAAGCTACCGGCCCTGGACGCTGATTGGTCACCGAACAGCAATACCCCGCCCTATGGGTATGAGGCCATAGAATCTGGTGTTGCCCTGGGGACTGACGCTACGTACCCCATTCGCTTTTATGGAAGTTGGTACACTTGGGGCTTGGCTGATTGCGGGGATCCGGTCCACGAGGATCCACCAGGAACCTTAATATACAGAACCGATAATTGGGCAACCCAGCTCGTAACGGATTCCAGTTGGGCCATCGCACCCTTTATGTCGCAGTGGGCTTTACGGAAGCCGGCTACGTCGGATGACGTTGAGCTAGGTATTGTCCTATCGCAATTGCCTGAAATTGCAGAGGAAGTCGAGATTCCCCCGGACGAGATCCACATCGGCGGGATGATGGACGTGTACTGTAATCCCTCTTCCCTTCCGACGACCACCCTTGCCACGTCCCCCTGGGTTTCTTTTGAGGATGACGACGTGGTTGTGCCCGCTAGCTTTACGGGTGCGTCCGCTACAGGCGGGCAAGCTGAGGCGTTCGGGGCAGTCACCGAGGATGATGGTATCTTTACCGGAGCCGACCTCAACAGTTACACCTGGGAGTTTGGCGACCTTCTGGTGATTACCGGCCCCGCCACGCACGATTACTACAATACCTCTTACGCGATTGTTGATCAGCAGCGCTACACAAAGAACCAGATACGCGTCTATCCACCATTCCCAGACGCAGCTGTCCACGCGGGCCTCTCGTACGTGGTCCTGCGCGGTGTAACCACGGACCTTACGCCCATTAAGCTATACAAGATACGAAACGGTACTGACCTCAAGACCAATATTGGCTCGGAGTATGTGACATCTGTCGCTTCTAACTTCGTGTCTGCTGGGGTGTCTGCTGGGGATACGTTGTACATCACCGAGGGCGGGGACTTGGGTTATCACACCATCGCTGCTGATGCGACTACGTCGCAAATCGAGCTAACTGCCGCCTTGAACGGCGGAGAGACTAATGTCTCTTTTGAGGTGTTCACCTCTAGTGGATTCGCGTCACTGCCCATTGCAGCCGTGGAACGCATCGAGGGGATGGATATCAACGGAGCAGCAGTCGCTGTGTCCTTGCCCTACGGGGGACCACTTGGTGCTACAGTGCGAGCCGCTGCGATGGCTGGCAATTCGCTTGTCTTCCCGGCGGAGGGTGTGGAGAGCGCAACGGCGTACACTCTCCTTGCGCGGCCCTACCGAGTGTACAGCACTACCGTTGACTTCGACGTAATCGGTGTCAGGGAGGGCCATAGGTTCCTATTCACCTCGGGAGATCATTCCGGGGAGGCATACACAGTCACTAACGTAGTTGCCGGAGCCACTTCTTCGGTGGACCTTGTTAACGGGTTCGACGTAGGGGCCGCCGAGACTGGGCTTACCTTTGAAATAGGGGCCCCTACGCAGGGAACTGCTCGGTGTTACTTCAAGTCGGCCGTACGTGCTACTTTCGATAAGGATACGCGTATTGGCGTGGGGGTGGGCCAAGCGTACATGCCCGACCCAGATACCCATGCGACCATGTTTACCGAAAACACGTCGGATACGGACATTCAGCTAACTACGTTGGCCCCGCCAACTTTGGACGACGAAGGGTGGTTCCTGGCGGCGGCCTCAACGACGTTTCATAGTCTGACTCCATTCTTCACCGATGCTCAACACGCCAACAAGTACCTACATATCTTTGCACCCGCGGCGAACGCCGGGGTACACCTGATTAACGCAGTTGTTAGTACGACGGAGATAACCTTAGCGGCCGGTATTGGGGGCGGGGACTCCAATGTTCTGGAGTGGGGTATTTCTGACGATGGGAACCCCATGTCTGTGTTGACTTCGGAGTTGGCGACTAACGACTGGTCGGTTCGGGGAATAAAGGAGAACTCTGCGTTGGCTATGGGTACGCGCGCAGATTCGGATTTGGTGTACATTGACCACCAGGACATCGTAGGCACAGTGCTAGCGGCGACGCTAACGGCTATGGCGGGTAAGACCCTGATCCTTGTAATTAACGGGGCTACGGCTACGTACACTTTCTCGGTGGCTTCGTTTCCGTATACGTCTCTCCCGCAGTACATTGAGGCCGGCTTCCCCCAGGTGGAGGCTAAGGTCCTTGAGGATCCAGCTGTGCCCGGTAACTTCTTGCTGCACCTATATTCCACTGAGGATGTAGTAGTGGGTGCTGGTACTGCTAATGCCGACTTAGGGCTGACCACGGGCGACACTACCGTCGTTCCCGCGGGTCTTCGCGGTCCCTTTGAGATCCGTTGGAACGGGATCGGCATAGAGAGCGAGGCACCACCAATCTCAGCCACAAACCTTTCCTACATCAGTATCGTGCAGCGGGGGACAGATACTCCTGTAGCAGGCACTCTTACCGGAAAGCTACTGCATGTTCGTATCCTACGTCCGGGAACTCAGGTCTTCGAGCAAACTGCTATGACTACGTACGGGAATTACTACTACGTGGACCTCGACATCTCATCGTACTATCCGGGCCCCACGCAGATACTGGTTGAGGCTACCGCGGCTACAGCTTTCACGGGGGTTGTGACGAACGGTTTTACTTACGTTGCCGACGAGGACCATGCTTACAGTATCCTGGAGGACATGAAGCTCCACACTAACGGGACTTACAGTGCAATCGAGTACCCCACTCCGGTGCTGGGCACAAGTGCCCAGATCGTATACACGCATGCCCCGGACGTAGAGGCCGTGCACTACTTCATGCAGAACAAGACGGAGCGCACGGTAACCTGTAACACTCTGGCCAAGGTGTCGATCCCCCTGGAAGTCTCGGTGCAGTTTACTTTCAAGAGCTCGACATCGCTCGAGGGCGCACGTAAGGTGGTGGTGGATTATTTCCGCAGCTTGCCGCATGGTACGCTCTTCACAGTCCGGGCCTTTACCTCAGCGATGAAGACTAGTGGGATCCTGATTCAAGGCACACCGACAATATTCGTGATCGCCCCTAACAATCTCCGGGTCCACCAGCTGTACAGTGTTACCGAAGAGTACCAGATGCCAGAGAATGGGGCTTTCCTGGAGGTCGGGACGATTCTAACGAAGGGCTAAGACGAACGCGTCCAGCACGCTGGGCACTGGAGGATGAAATTCTGGATGAGCTTTCCTGAGGTAAAAGGGTTGTCGGGGTCTACTACACAAACCATCTTGGAGTCGCACTTCGGGCATGGTTTGGGAGACAACATGGCCTGGTCGACAAGAGGGCTGAGGATATCTTCTGCTTCGGCAACCAGGGAATAGAGTTCTTCCGGCGCAAACTTTTGAGGAGTGTTTTTCATGGCGATCCCCATATCAACTAAGGCTAACGGCGGAGCCGGGTATGACATCTTTGACTGGTACCGGTTAGCCAACCTGACACCAGCCGGGGATGCTTTCCCTAATGATCAAACGACTCCCGCCGACGGCATCATTGCCAACTACGGACCCCTAATATACCACACTGGTACAATTCAGCCATACTTAGTTCCCACGAGCAATTTCCTGCAGCTGGTTTCCGGTGGCGCCGGGGACCCGGCACAGCTGGTCCTGTCCACAGCAGTCCCAACGCAGTACACCTACGAGGTCGAGTTTTACGTTGACGCGCAAGCCTGGCTGCCGGCTACTTTCACCGCGGGCAAGATTGGTGTAGGCGTCTTTGACGCGCAGTCTTATGGGCTCCGTCTTTTCGTATCGCAAGAGGGAATCGGGTACCTCCCGCAGAACGATCCATCAGCAGCAGTGGAGATCCTCTCGGGATCCCCTGACCTATTTCAGTATCCCTTCCACCTCCGCCTCCACCTGGTATCCGACGGTACCAGCGGCGACGTCACAGTCTACGCAACGTCTGAGGATGCAGCTGGCGCTGAGATAGGTAACGCTGCCTGGGTGGTGACAGCGCCCCAAGTCACTGGTCCTATCGCGAATGTCGCCGATTTCTACTGTACTGGAGCAACCGCGGTGTTGGAGTCCCTGCGGCTGAGTAGTCTACAGCTTGCCGCGAACGTCATCCCCGTTGCACAAATAGATGCACCAGCAGCTTCTATTGCAGGGCGAGCTCTCCAGTTGAATGGTACTTCGAGTTACGATCCTGAAGGTAAGGCGCTCACCTACGACTGGGAGTTGGAGACCGTTCCCGCTGGTGCCACCCCTATCCTCGGCGGTCTGGTGCCAGCGACTGTAGCCCTTACCAATTGGCTGAGCACAGTGACCGTGAGCACCTCGTACAAAGGCACCGAGGGGAACCTGTACACAATAGAGGTCCTGAATGGAACCCTCGACTTCGACCTTACCGGGTATGCTTTTACGGTAACGGTCCCAGTCGCGACCACGTTATCTGAGTTCGTGTTCATGATTAATGACGCGACCAAGTATGGGCAGCCGGCTGCAATCTCAGCTGTCTTTTCGGCGGAGCTTACGTCTGGTAACGGGACCGACGTCGTTCCCCTGACTGCGTTGACGAGCTTTTCCGGTGGTTCGGATTCGACTAACCCTAACCCCGGCTTCATCCCCATGGTTAGTGGGACGTACGTTATTGGGTTGGCGGTTAGCGATGGCATCTTTACCAGCGCCCAGGTCTTACATACTCTCGAGGTATCTCCGGTCGACGCACTGCTCGAGACTGTTCCGGATGCAGAGTTCATCTGGGACACCTTACCTGACTTCTGGTCCCGGGTGTCTCGGGAAGAGCGCTCGGTGTTTTCGAAGATATGGTCTTCCTTCATGCAAGTGATGTCCGGCGACACGATACGTGCCTGGCAAGATGACTACGCAAAATCACTTCGTGATATTCCTGTGAAGTACCAACGTAAGTGGGTCGGCTTCCCGACGCTGATAGACGCGACGGGGGATCTCACGGGCCCCGAGTATTACTCGGCGATATCTGCCACTTTGCAGGATGATGACGATACGGACACGACTACCCAGACCTTCCTACTTGCCGGGGGCGCGGAGTACTACTCTCTGGTAGAGACCGGGGCTTACTCGTTGTTCTCTAACGCCGACGGGATGTTCGACGACCTTATTGCCCAGAAGCTGCCCACTACAGGGACTGCGGAGTACCTGTTACTCGCTACCGAGCATTCGGCATACGATACTCTCGGCAGTGGTTCCTCTGGGCTGGCGAACACCACCTCTGAGTTCCACACAGCGTACGGTGTTCTTCCTGCCACCAGCGCCGCTAAGATTCTGCAAATAGGGACGAGCTCTTATTACATCAGCTCCCTAAGTGCTACGGATAGCACGACTGCCACGATCCTGCTAGGTGGGGAGTGTACCTTGGCTTCTGCCGACTTCGTAGTAGACTCTGCCCCGTTTGCCGGGGTAAACCCTGGGGACAACTTGCACCTTCGCGGTGCTCTTCCAGGCAATAGTGGCATCTTCCCAATCCTTTTGGTGGATCCTGTTTTCGGGTTTGTGACATGCGGTGGGGCCGGTGCTTGGGTTGCCGAGGAGAATATCCCCTGGGGCATCAACGCTGAACCTGTAGAGCACCCCTACAACAACGCACCTTACTGCACCAAAACCTACGATTGGACGGGATTGCCGGTAACCGGGAAGTTCCTGGAATGGTCCATCCTCGAGCAAGTCGAGACCGCCTACCAGATGTGGGGCACCCCTTACTACGAGATCGAGGAGACGCCACCGCTAAACGGGTTGGCGAAGCTCCAGTACACAGTGAACAACACCATTTACTACTCTTACGTCCCTATTCGGTATGCCACTGACTCGAAGGTCTTCTTAGACTGGTACAGCTTCTTTAGGGATCTTACCTCTTTGGATACGGGAGATATCTACCGATCCGGGTTCTCCGGGGGCCTCGGCCGAGCGCTTGTAGCTAATGTGGACGGGAACCCGAATTACCCGAACTTATTCGCCACGGTTTCAGAACTAGCCCCGACCTTACTGGGGTACATAGCTACGTCCTACGTGCCGATCGACTCCTCTATTCTGGAGATCCCGTTACTTAAGGACACTATCGTTGGCGACCTGACTTACGAGTTCCCTGCGGACTTCACCCTCCCAACTATAGACACACAGCAGTACATTGCTTGGGACACAACCGCTGTCACGTTTACTTGGTCTCGTACCGTCGTTTCGGGCCTAACTGTTGATCCGGGCGTAATCTACCTGGCCAATGGCGATGCGCTGAAGGTGTACAACTTCGACGCTACGCTGGGTACCGCTGCGGTTGACTACGAACCGCCAACTGGCGGCAGCTACACAGGCTGGCACCCTACTGTATTCAAGGCCGCGACGGATGTCCCGGAGATCGAGTGGGCGGAAGTCGTCTACTTCGATAATGACGAGACCATCTCTACCAACTTTGGGGCTGTAGTCGGGATGCCTAAGGTTGCCCAGAACAATTACAAGTCGGATGTTACTGCCCTCTGGTTCTGTTTGTGGAATGGGCCTACGCTCGCCAACCTGGAGATCGCTGCGAATGCGATTATGGATCGTGCGTTATTCCTCTCTGAGGGAACGATACTCTCCATCGACGCAACGTATAACGCTTCCGAGGGACGCATCTTTCTACAGGATTCTGCTACTGGCCTCGTCCACGCGTATGCCTACGACAAGACAGCCGGGATAGCGATAAACCCAGAAACCGATGTTGCACTCGCTGTGGGGGACACGGTAGAGCGCTACTGGCCCATCAACGGCGGCATTACCGTAGACGACTACAAATCCGATCCTGATTGGTTTGACCGGTACTTAGTCGGGCAGGATATAGTTAAGCGGTACTTCTACTTCACCTTGAAGATTGCTTCCGGCACTGGTGTAACTGCCGCACAAATCGATCAGTTGCTCGCGCAAATCGACCTCTTGAAGCCGCAATATACAGATGTGATATTCGTAATGGTCGTGGAGCAGAAGGATGATGTTGATGTTGTAGCAACGCACACGATTTCTGCTACCGTCCGAATGGCGGATAGTCCGGCCCAGGCTGTCTATACGGATGCCACCCCAACAGTGGAGCTGACCCCCGCGGCCATAGCCACTACCGCGATAGCGTTCCCCCCGCGGTACTCTGCGCTCCCGATGCAGAACCTCGAGGTATATGAGTCCTGTTATCTCCCCGGGCACCTGGATGACTACAGCGGTGACGGGAGCTGGCACCCCAACGCGCCTGGTGTGGTACTGCACGATTCGGGGGCAACCACGGCCTTATTCGCTGTCGGGCCTGCGATACGAATCACTGATGGTGGGGCTGCGTGGGGCGACCTAACCGGGTACTTCGCGCGCTTCCCAACGATGGGCCCTTACGGGTTGTGGGCAGAAATCGATTCCAGTACCCCAACGACCTTTACTTACACGCGTGATGCCACATGGCTCCCTTACGTGGATCCCCCGGCAGCTACCGCCTACGAGATCTACACCCCGACCAGCGCAGTGGTGAAGGTCAACCAACTGGATAGTGATGAGGATCACAGCAAGTCGGTGACCTGGTTGGAATTAACACTTACTCCGAGCGCGCCGCACGGGTTCACACCCAACGAGTGGGTTGTCGGCGCAACGCAAGGTAGAGCTAGAGTCCTATACGTACAGAATTTACTCCACCCGGAGAACCACCCTAAGTCCTTTATCCTGGTCCAGCGGAGACCGGAGGACGACACGGTGCAAGTAGAGATGGGGCTCCTCTCCGAGCTGGATTTCGTGGTAGGAGATACAATCACTGGTGGGACCAGTGGTGAGACCGCGGTAGTCGACAGCATTCGCACATACCCTGATTACATCTTTGGGGTAGACGCAGGACTCATGCGACCCGACTCACACCCGGGCCCAACTACTTCCTTCTACGCACCAACAGCCGCAATCCTGCCTACTGTGGATTACGGTCTAACTTTGGATGACGTAGAGCCTTTCTACGACCCCATTCTGATTGCTAACCCGGCACCGGCTGTAGCGCTACCTAACCTGGTGCCCAGCTTCGATTACGGGCAATACTGGTGGTTAGACACTCCTCTAACTGACGACTACTCGGAGGGGTACGACGGCACCTTCGCCACCAATGCTACTTTCACTTCGCCGACCGGTGGTGACTCCTTGGTTAACTATTACGGTGCCGCGCCCGGGGATCTGCTGGTCATAACTGGTGCTGCGACAGCCGCCAACAATGGGTCGTTCACCATCGTCTCGAATACCCCAGGGGCTCCCGGGGTGTTGGGGTTTGCGGCTGCTTCGTTTACCGCGCCCGACGCCAATGACGGAGCTATCCGTTGGCACATCGTGTCGAAGTTCGCGGCGATAGACTACTGGAATGACGTAGGGCCTACTAACGCGGACGACGGGACGGTAGTCTCTGCAGCGGAGTTTAGCTCTGTTTCCGGCGCAGCTAACTCGTACAACGGCGTAGCACCGGGCGATTGGCTTATCATGGTTGACGCTACGAATCCGGCCAACAACGCTTGGCACACTATACTGGGGGTAGGAGCTACCCTCACCTTCGCCCCAGCGACGCTTACGTCCCCGGACGCGAGTAGCGGCAACATTCGTTGGTGCTGCCTCCCTTCCTGGTACACGAATACCTGGACTCCGGTAAAGGTGGACTACGTCCACAGGGATGCGGTAGTATACCGATACACCCTGGCTGGGGACCGTATGCCGAATATAACGCATGGCCACACCTGGTTCCGCACCGATCAGTGGTACCAGGAGCCTTGGGTGGTGGCAATCATTGTTTCTCCGGCGGTGTGATATGCCTAAGCAAACAAAAACGAAGGGAAAGAAGGCTACGAAGCAAGCTGAAGTCACTACACAAGTCAGCGTCTGTTACATTGCTGTAGGCCCCGAAAAGGGGCAGACAGGTTTAGTGGTAGCCATGTGCCCTGTGGGCTGCTCCTGGAGCTCGATTGAGCGCGGGGTTACTGCGGCGAACGCGCAGGGCGATCTGTGGTTCGCGGTGGTGGAAGTTGCACTTGAGCGGCGGTACTCAGTGGTCGACGTAGCGCACATGCGGTTGAAGTACTACCCGAAGAGTCGGACGCTGCGGCGCGCAAAGACCAAGTGGGCTCTCCCGGAGAGGAAGCAGCTTACCCTTGAACTGCCGGACAAAGAGGTCGAGTAGATGGCGACTTACACAGTTGGGGCTGCCGGGTATATGTATACAAGGCTTTCCGCTGCCCACGGGGCGGCAGTTGCGGCGGTGGACGGAGCCGCTGTGTTTGAGCTATACGGGCCCCATACTGAGTTGTCGCAGAGCATCACCTGGAACCTCACCGGGGCTACTATTAACGTGCTTGCGGATACCTATACCTTCGACGGGCAGGCGGGTACAGCGCAATGGCTCGATGTGCCCGGCGGCGCTGTAGCTGACGGCTTAACTATCAACGGGAGGGATTTCCTGGAGGTTACGGGTTACACCACGGGCCCTGTGCTGGATGTCCTGGCCGATAGTTGCACCTTCGAGAACTTTACTCTGACCGGTAACGGCGTGGCGGGAACGGGCATCAATCAGATATACGCGCAGAGTAGTACAGGTTTGCGTTTCAAAGGGATCACTGTCACTGCTAACGTGGACCCGAGTGTCGCAGCCGCTGCAGCTTGTGTGGGCATGTACTTTAACGGCGTTAAGGATAGCATCGTTGACGGGTGCAGCATTACAACGCTGACCACAACGGGCGCGGGGAACGACCTTTGGGGTATCCACCTAGTAGGTAACGCAGAGAACATCCAGATATACAGGACAACGATCCGGGGGTGTACAGCTACGGACTGGTGCGGAGGGATGCGGCTAACAGGCCCGGCCACCACAGCAGGGCAGATGAGTCGTGTGGCGCAGTGCTCGGTGTACGATATGACCAGCGGCTCGTTTGCGTACGGCTTCCGCCTGGAGATTGGGAGCTACGAGATGTTCAACAACCTCTGTTACAATCTCACTTACGGTACCGAGGGTAGGGCTATCCTCAGCTACTCCGCTGACCCCGACCCGACTAACCCGAGTACGTTGATTTACAACAATACTTTCCACGGTACAGGGTACGGTGTATTCCAGTACAACCGGGTACCGGAAACCCCGTTGCTGGTCTACAACAATATAGCGGTAGATTGTACGCTAGCCGGGTTTGCGGGCAAAATCGCTGCCCTACCACACACCAGCAACTTTAATGTTGCCTACAACAGCAACACCAACTTCGGCCCCAATTGGACTACCGGGGGGAGCGACGTAACCACAGACCCGACATTGGCGGACCCCGTGGGTCTCGATTTCAGTTTGGCTTTCGGCTCCCCCGCGATTAACAGTGGGATGACGTTGGCGGCAACCACCTATGACCACGAGGGGCTCTCCCGGCCGCAGGGGGCTGCTTACGACCGTGGGGCGTATGAGTACCCAGGTACGCAGTACGTGGTTGTGCTCGGGTCACACATGGCGCTCGGTAGCACAGGTACTCTGGCAGCTAATTTTGTGTTGGTGAGTAACCCAGCGACCAAGGTCGCGGCTACTACAGTTACTCACGTAACAGACTTTATAGCGCAGTACGGGTTGGTGACAGGCAGTGCGGGTGGGTACGTTTCCGTGGGTGGCGATCTCTTCCAGCATGCGTCAGCGGTGTTCCAGGCTGCAGACGAAGGGAAGACTCTCTACGTGTACGACTGTGACTACGCGAATTGGGGCACTACTGAAATACTCACGTATGTTTCTCCTACGGTAGTGCAGTGCGCTAAGTCGTTTATGCTCGACCCCACTAATGGGTCCATGAAGTGGGCGGTCTTGCCCGGGTGGGCGTTAACAGTTATGGATAGGTACTCGACTCTCACACGAACGGGGTCTCGGGTTATCCACGTAGGGGTACCGACTGGTACTCCGGCGGATGATTATTACATTGAGATAATTAACCAGAATGGTGAATCAACTATTTTCAACGACCAGGTGATTGCTGTAACATCGTAGGCGCGAAGGGGGCTGCATGGTGTATAAACGAGATGGCTTACGTATTCAAGATAACCTGTACCTCCGGACCAAGCGCGGCGACAAGGTTATCGATGAGCGTAAAAAACATAATGTTTTCACGTATAACGGACGCATTTGGCTTTCCAAACTAATCGGCGCTGCGGCATACCCCGCTCTAACTTCCATCGCCAACATGCGGGATACTGATCTGCCCACCGACGATGGGGCGGGTACAGATTACTCTATCGAGACTTCGTGGGTGCCTGCAGCTCCTGCGCGAACGTACCGAGTACGTTGGGTAGGGGTAGGGACCGGTGGTGTTCTGCAAAGTATCGGCACTCCGGGTGGCTACGTAGAGCTCCCCTCCGTAACAGGTTTGGAGTCCCCGTCTATTGTGAAGGTCTCTACAGTTGGGGCTTCTAATGAAGAGTGGCTGAAGCAAGCGGAGCCGCAGGCCTACCCCGCCGACTTCCCGGATCAGGGTACCATTGTGTTCCATACTCTCTTCGCAGAGACAGATGTATCCTTTGTGCATGCCAGCAATCCGACGTACGGGACGTCAGTTCCGATTTCGGAAGTAGGCCTATTCACTTCAGCGGCCGACCCCTTCCTCTCCCCCGACATCACTACTCATACAGGAGACGTCCCGGGGATGATTGCGTACGGTTTGCTTTCTCCGATTGTAAAGACACCGAATGTCGAACTCGAAGTAATCTGGGAGATTACCTTCAAGTAGGAGGCTTTAGATGCCACGGAATTACGACACGACTGGAAAGCTAGTAGGTAACACTCCCGAGAATCTCACTGGTGCGACGCCGGCTAACCGCGTAGGTGGTTACCTTCCGGGTACTGCGCAGCCAACGGGCACGAAGTTCATGGCCTACGGTGAGTCGGGAACCTCTGACGCCTTTAACCGGGCATTCGCCGGGGTGTCCGCGCAGAATGATCTCCAGCAGATGACTCTCTCGCAGCCGAATGTGGTGCCGTGTACTTTCGACTACACGATTCTTAACGCCGCAGCGGGCCCCGGGTTGGGGCTCGACATGTCGGCAGCGGGTGGTGCTACGATCGACATTGATACCTCAGCTGCGGGTGTCATGTATGCCTATATCGGCATGGTGAAGGATCTAACGCTCCACGGAATGCCTTTCAATGTTTCGCACAACCCCGCGCACGCTGTTCGCGCCAACGCCCGGGTTCGCCAGGTGTTTGATACCGTTACCTACGATGCGGCGCCTATGTTCGCGGCGGCATCAACGGTCAGCACGACTTTAGCTCTCCCTACGGAGGTAGCTCCGCTTGCGAACTTACAGTCCTCCTTGGCGGCTGCGGGTTCTACTTTCAATCGCGATTCCATCTCCGGGGTTACCTGGGCTAACTACCACGCATTACCTGGCGCGTTCA